>SXGS01391843.1_pt1 | contig 35255 bp, 18 predicted proteins | sample 3174681 | NCBI WGS metagenome assembly SXGS01 (sample SAMN11356861, study PRJNA531348) | freshwater metagenome | isolation source: freshwater sample F1-80 | place: China: Fuxian Lake, Yuxi | collected 2017-12-25
CACGCCGGCGGGACGCCAGCGCTCCCAGTGGAAGAATTCTGTCATGCGCCCTTGATAAAACCTTCAGACCTCAGAAGTGAAGGGGGGAATCGTTGGCAACAAATCGCTTTCCTTTTCCTTGAAACCCTCACTGCAACCTGCTCCCTTGCCCCATTCGAGGGGGAGATGGGTTGTCTTGAGGGAAACGAACACTCAATTCCTTTTCACAAATTGCCCCAGGAATTCTGAGGTCTGAACCTCAAAACGGCAGTTGAACATCGTGGAGGTTCGCAACAGGGTGGATGAGAAAGTCTTGAAGAAGGGGGAGTAGGATCCCACGAGGATCTGGTGAGTGATGCCGAAATCTTTATCGCCAGGATCTTGAGACCATTCGCCGTGGGCAGATGCCGTTGTAAGGATCAAACCTTGACTGCCCGTCCCTGGACGTCATGGACGCCGGATAGTACTCCGGTGCATAATGAGGGCATGGGGTCATGGGGTCATGGGGTCGACGAGATTCGTCCCTGATCGGCCAGGAATCGGATCAGATCGTGGAGCTCGTCGCGACTCAGGCCCGTGGTGAGACCTTCCGGCATCAGGCTGCCGAGGTCTTGCATTTGTTCCACATCGGCTTTGGCGATGCGGTGAATTTGATTCAAGGAGGGGTCGCGCAGTTGCCATTCGTCCGGGGTTTCGCGGATTTTGTAGCCCGTGAATTGGTCGCCTGCCTTCGTCGTGATGGTGGTGGCCAAATAACCCTCTCGGATCTGGCGGTTGGGCCAGAGGAGGGATTCGATCAGGAGTTCGGGACTCCGGCCGGCACCGACGAGTGAGAGGTCGGGGCCCGCTTCCCCCCCCTGACCATCGAGTTTGTGGCACGCGACACAACTGGTGAGATTCGACAAGAAGACGGTTTTTCCCCGCTGCGCGTTCCCACTCCTCATGGAGGCTTCCGCGAGAGACTTCACGAGAGCGGGGTCGTAAGAGGTTAGCTCATTTTCAACTCCGATGGCCTGGTGAAGGAGGTTCATGAGAGCGGTTTCGCTTCGCCCGCTGTTGTTCAAGGCTTGGCGGATCAGCCGGGCGGCATCTGCGGAAGGCGCCCTCGACTGCCATGCCTGTGTGAGCGCCGCCGCGCCGTTCTTGCGGTTCAATATCGGCGCCAAGAGTTGATTGATGCCGGGCTCCGACTTCACCTCGCCGAGAACCTCGGTCACGGTTCGCGCCGCGGCAGTCAAGTCCACGGCGGCCATCGCGGCAATGGAAGCCGTTCGCACTGGAAAGGGAGCGGAGGATGCGGCCAGGGGCTGCGTCCAACGGATTGTTTCTGGGCCCAAAAGGGCGGGCGCCGCGCCGAGCGCCGCGATCAGAATCCGTTGGTCGTTGTCCTTGCGCGCTAATTCCGCCCGGACTGCCTCCGACGCTTCGGAGATACCCCAAACGCCGGCGAGCGCCAGGCCAAAGGATCGCAGGGCGGGACTGGCCTCGGCGATCAACTGGCGAACGTGCGTCGTGAGATCGCCGGTGGGCTTGCGATGATGAACGGAAGCCGCTGTGACCAATTCCTGGAGCACCGCCTGGCTGCGCGGCGCGGCGTCGAGAGCGAAGCGCAAATCCGCACCGGACCCCACGGCGGCCAGGAGCGAGAGGAGGCGTTCACGGAGGGCCGCGTCGAGCCCGGGCCTTTCTGCGAGCTTCCGGACCCATTCGGCGGTTTCCTTGGTTCTTTCCGATTCGAGGATGAATCGGAGATGCTCTGGGTTATCGGCGAGCGACAGCGTGCCTTCGGCCAGGGCGGGGTACCAGAACGGCCCGAGCGCATTGACGGCCTGGGCGAGCGCATGATTGATGAAACGGTCTCGTGGTCGATCCAACGCTTGCGTCGCGACCGCCACGGCTTCGGCCGACGGGAGGTAACTGCAGGCCACAATCGCCTCCAGGCGAACTCGCGGATGCGGGTCTTGAATCTGCCTTCGGAGCAGCGCCAGGGGATCGGCCAATCGGGTTCCCCAGTTTCCGATCACTCGCGTTCCGTAGGCGCGGGCCCGAAAATCGTTCGCTCTCAGCAGGCGGTCGAGCCATTCCGGGCGGAGGGTTTCATGTCCTTCGCAGAGGCCGATGGCATGCACCAGGAGTTGTTCGAGCTTTGGATCATCGGGCGCCAGAGCGGCCACCCACGCATCGAGGGCGGCCATGACGTCGGGAGTCGGTTTGTCGAACAGCAGGGTCTTGGCGTGATGGCGCGTGAGACGCTCAGGAGAGCGCAGCAATTCCAACAGCTCGGCGGGAGTTCGCCCTGCGAAAATGGGCGGTTTGACCAACAGACGGTCCTTCGCGTGGATGCGCCAGATGCGGCCGCGAGTCTTGTCGCGGGCGGGGTCACGATAGCTCGCCTGATAGTGGCCGATGATCGGGTTATACCAGTCACATACGTAAACAGCGCCGTCAGGGCCGATCCTGGCGTTGACCGGGCGAAACTCCCGGCGGGACGAAGTCAGCAGATCGGGCAAGACGGCCGCGGTGAAGCCGGCGCCCTCATCCTGGAGCCGGTGGAGTTGCACGGTGTTGCCCATGAAGCCGCCCCAGACCACGCAGCCCTGCAAATCGTCTGGCAGGTGCTTGGTGCCGATGATTTCGACCCCGGTATTGCGGCGGTCGGGAACGGCCATCGCCCAATACCGCAATGGCCGCAGTGTCGGAATGGCCCCGGGTGTGGTGTAAAAGCCGCCGCTGTATGCGCCGGAATTATGGAACGTCTGGCCCCAGTCGTCGTGGGTGACACCCTGGCAGTTCAACCCGGCGGTCGAAAGGTTGAAGAACCCGTCGAGCCGTCCTGTGCGTGGGCGGTAGCGCCAGACTCCGGCTTTATCCAAACGCGCGACGCCTCGGGTTGTTTCCACACGGGAGTAAACGTGGTGCCCCTGGGTAAACCATAATTCGCCGCCCGGTCCTCGCTCCAGGCCGTTGATCATTTGGTGCGCATCCGCCGTCCCGAAACCCGAAAGAATCACCGTGCGGGCGTCCGCTTTGCCATCGTTATCCGTGTCTCGCAAATGAACGAGTTCCGATCCCTCCGCCACATACACTCCCCCATCGCCAAATTCGAGGCCCATCGGGACGAGCAGGTGTTCGGCGAAGCGTGTGAACTTGTCGGCGCGTCCATCCCCATCGGTGTCCGCGCACACCAGAATGTAATCGCCCGGCTTGGCTCCCGGCTCAATATGGGGATAGGTCGGCGCGCATAAGACCCAAAGGCGGCCGGCATCATCCCAGCGCATCTGCAACGGCTTGACCACGCCGTCGGCTTCAGAAGCGAACAGATTCGCAGCGTAACCCTCCGCGAGCGTGAACGACCTCGATTCCGCGTCCGGCGAGTGATCACCCGAGGGATCGGCAGCGTCGGGGGACGGTGTCGGATTCAAGTGCAGAGCCGCTCGAACGGGGGGGCGGCCTTCCCGAGCTTCGGCGGCCAGACGATGAATCTCCGACTCCGCGGACGCGATCAATGGTTGAAACTGCTCGAGTTCGATCCGTAAAGACGGGCGGCCTCCTCCGGCTTTGCCGAAGAGCTGCTCAGTGCGGTCGCCGAACGCAAAGGACCAGTTCATGGGGCGCCAATTGTCGAACCAGAGGCTGTTCTTCTCACGGATCGCGTCGTGCAGCCCATCGAGCGGAGCCGTGGGAGTCACGGGTACACCCAGCGCGGCGGCGACGAGCCCGGCAACTTTCACATGGCCGTCCGGGGTCAGGTGCAGTCCATTGACGGTGAGCGGGGACGTGTTGCGGAGCAGTGGATTGAACAGATCGACAAACACATAACCGCGCCGCTCGGCGAGTTGCGCCACCGCTTCTGTCAAGGCGCGAACCGTGGCGTTCTTGTCGGTGTGGTCCGGCATATGACGCGACTGCGGGGTTTCGAAGGGACGGGGAGAGAGCAGAACAATGCGCTGGCTTCTCGTCGCGAACTGATCCAGCAGCGCCTCGTAAGCCGAGACAAAACCGCCGAGCTTCTCGGGGCCCTCCATTGATTCGAGCTGACCAAACTGGGCAACGATGACGCTCGCTTTCGCCGCGGAAAGCTGTTCCGACCAGGTCCCGAAGTTGAGATCCCTCCATTGTTCATAAACCGTGTCACCTTCCCAAGCCATGTTCCGGAAGCGCGGCCTCGCGGCGGCGTAATGAATGGCCAGCGCCGATTCAAGCGCGATATTGCCCCGCAACCGCACGATGTCGGTTTGCCCGACGAACACGACAACCTCCCCAGTTTCGAGAGTGAAGCGTCGTCCTGGGAAAACACTTTTTGGGGCCGAAGGCCCAGTGACGGGACCGATTCGCGTGGCGGCGGGCTCGGACGGGAACTCCTCGATCTGGATATCCTTGTAGGCAATGGTGCCTTTCATCCCGCCGTGAATCTGGAGGGCGATGATCCCGCTTTGGGGTATTGCGGGATCCGGCTCATGGAATTCGATCGTCTGGACGCCATTCAACCAGATCAGAATTCGCTGGTTGATCGCGCTGATTCGATATTCATGCCAACCGTCGGCGCTTACAGCTCGCAGCGCCCGTTCGACCGCGGATTTGCTGGGCGAGGCCAGCATGCGGTTGCGCCGGCTTTCATCATAGAGATGCCCGTCCACTTCCGTGCCGATGTCGGCCTGATACCCGCTCACTTCATGGTGATTGGGAATCCTTTGCGTGCGGAACTGCACACCGGCATTCAGGGCTTTGGTGCCTTGAATCTTGAACCGGACGCGCAGTTGGAAGTTGGTGTAGTGCCGAACCGTGGCCAGAAACTCGTTCCGCGGCTCGACGCGATCGAAGGACCCGGCCATGATCGCGCCATCCGCGATCCGCCAGACATTGTTCGTATTCCCTTCCCACCCCGCGAAAGATCTGCCGTCGAAAAGCGCGGTGGCCGCGGTGCAGGTCCCGGAGGCAAAGCCCATCAACAGCCACACGCCCATCATTTTTTTCCAGAAGGTTCGTTTTTTCATAGCGGCTCCGGTGGCTGTTGCGGTTCGAGTTGTTGGAACTTATTTTGAGTTTGATCCGAAAGGATTGCGGGATCCACGCCGTTTCTCAATGCACGAATTCAAGGACGCCAGCACTCCGGAGAATCCTTGCCGCCTCGACGCGGCACGTTGTCGGCAGAGGAGAAATCAAAGCAGGGCGAGTCTCTGGTCTGCGTCGCCGAAGCGGGGCAACTGAAGGCCCATACAATCCATCAAGGACAAGTAGAGACTGCATGCGCGGCGCTCGGCTTTCGGTCGATCCAGGAAGTTGAGGACACGCCCGGTTTTGAGCTGATTGCCCCCGCGGCCGGCCAGCAGCATCGGGAGGTGTTCCGCCTCATGCTTGTCGCCGTCAAACATGTTCGAGCAGCAAAGGAGCAGAGAATTGTCCAGCGCGGTGGTTTCGCCCTCGTCAATCGCCTCAAGGCGGCTGCAAAGATAGGCCAGCTGTTGCACATGAAATTGGTTGGTCTTCATGTGCATGATCTCCACTTCGGGCTTGTTGCCATTGTGGGTCAAGTCCACATGCAGGCTGCCGCGCACGCCCTCCAGGAATTCGAATGTCATGGCGGACAGATCGTTGTTCAGCAGGCACGTGGCGACGCGGGTCTTGTCCATCTGAAAGGCCAGGACGATCAGATCCATCATCAACCGCATGTGGGTCGGCACGTCTTGCGGCAAAGCCTCGTCCGGGCGCTGCATCGTGACTTCGCGGACGCTCGGCTGCCAGCCCTCGATCCGGCGCTCTTTGCCGGCCAGCTCGATGCGCTTCTCGATATCCCGAATCGATTCCAAGTAGTCATCCAGCTTGGATCGATCTGCGGAGTGAATCTCCCGGCGCACCGACCGGGCGTCGGCGGCCACTTCATCGAGGATGCTTCGATCAAGCCGACGGCCCGATCGGTTTCCGACGAGCAAATCGAACACGCGCGCCGGGTAGATTTCTTTGGTCGCGGGCCGAGTGTCGGACTTCCAAGAAATGCACGATCCGTAGAGCATGGTCAGGCCGTCTTCGAGCCGCAGTTCGGTCGGTTCGATCCCCAGAACCAGGCTGGGGACCGGGGTGTTGCCGGCGAGATGCTGGGCGAGCCGTTGATCCATGGTTTGACCCACGCGAATGTCCTGTTGTGCGGTGCTGACCCAGGCGCCGGACAGCAAATTTGGGAAGCGCCCCAGATGAGCACTGGTGTGCTCGAGCGCTCGTTCATTGAACAAGCCTCCCAGGACAATCATGTCCTTGCGGTAGGGTTCCATCGGGCGGAGCGCCTCTCCCAATTGCATGTCTGCGCCCTCGCCCTTGGCCCACCCAGGCTTCGGCTCCACTCCGTCCGCAAAGCAGAGGCAGGCGAATCGCACCGGGGGCCGCACTGGCGCTGCGGAAGGGAGTTTCTTCCCAGTCTCAGCGGCTCGCGCTGGAATCGACTCGAGCCATGGCAGCGAGAGAGCCGCGCCAGTAGCAGTTTGCAGGAACCGGCGACGATTTACTGAAGCTGCAGGTCGGGGTGGCATGGCGTGATCGTGATTCTTTCTACGGTTTGCTGCTGTTGGCATCCGCTATGGGAGCAGCGCGTTGATATCGAAATTGGGGGCTTCTGACAATACGCAATGCCAGTTGGGCGAATCCGCCGCGGGACGCGCAATCCTCGACCATGGCATCGATCAATGGACGATCCGAAAGCAGTTCATTCCGCCCCAAGGCATAGCCGAGCAGCTTGGCGCTCACTGTCCGGTAAAACAATCGCCGATGCTGGCGCAAATAGTCCTCCAAACCCGAGAAACCCCGAATTGTCGTGCCGTCCTGCAACGTTCCAAACGATTCAATCCCGCGCCCGTCGCGGTAGGCGTCGCGCCAGCGTCCGATCGGGTCGAAATGTTCGAGGGCAAATCCAAACGGATCGAAACGCGAATGACAGTGAGCGCACGACGCCTGACGACTGTGCTGCGCCAGCCGTTCGCGGGCGGAAAGTCCGTCGTCGGCAACGTCATCGTCCGCGATGGAACCGGCATCGGCCGGCGGCGGCGGCGGGGTGCCCAGGACCCGGCGCAGAACCCAATCGCCCCGCTTCACAGGACTTGTCCGGAGTGGCGGCGATGTGACCGTGAGGATCGCACCCAGACCCAACAACCCGCGTCGAGCCCGGCCGTCTTCCCCGCGGACACGGACAATCTCCGAGCCGAGCGGGTTGGGAGTTCTCAGTCCGTAGTGCCTGGCGAGTTCATCGTTTAAGAAAACGTCCTGGGTGAACAGGATATCGTCCATCGGACCATTGCCTTCGATGATGTGTTCGAAAAAGGCCACCACCTCTTGGTAAAGCGAACGTCGCAGGGATTCGGTGAATTCCGGGAAACGAGTTCGATCAACGCCGTCATGGCGCTCGAAACCATAGAATCCATACCACTGCCCGAAGAATTCTGTCGCCAGGCGTTTGGCTTTGGGATCCCTCAACAGGCGCTGCGCTTGAGCCTCCAACCCCGCGGCCTCACGCAGTTCACCAGCCCGCGCCGCACGACGAAGTTCGTCGTCGGGAATCGATGCCCAGAGAAAAAAGCTCAACCGGCTGCTCAGAGCCTCGTCCGACAAGGCCCTTTTCCCGGGCCCGACCTCGCTGCTAAGCGACTGCGGTTCGAATCGATAGAGAAAAGCCGGCGCTGTGAGAACTCGTGCGATCAACGCGCGCACCGCCGCCACATGGCTCAGCGCATTCCCGGAAGGTGACCGCAGGTCGGAATAGAACCGGCGCAGTCGAGCCGACTCCTCAGCCGCGATTGGCTTGCGCCAGGCGCGTTGGGCTAATGCCAGGACATCCTCGATGTGGCCCGGTTCGGCGGCCCGATGCGCCGCCATGACCGCTTTTCGCTCCGAAACGAGCGCAGCAACGTCGGATCGCCCTGGCTCGGGAAATTGCGCGATTTGCTCCGGCGTCAGCTCCGTGGTTGTTCCAACGCCTTTGGATTCGCCAAACTTGCGGTTCAAGAACCGGAGTTTCAGGTCGTGATAATCGAATGCGCCCAGCAGATCGGCCCACGCCACGTCCAGATCGTGCCGGGCTCGATCGTCCAGAATTCGCTCGGCCAAAAAGCGATCGTCACGGTGGTACTTTACCTTGTAGTGAAAATAATTTCGGTCGGGCGATTCGTACTTGTTGTCGTAGGGCGCCGGAATCGGATCGCGGTCGGACGGCGCCGGTTCCCGATGCGACACCTGGGGCAGGGCGCCGGCGAACGCCGCGAGTTGATCTGCAATCGTGGCAAGCAATGGGCTTTTGTCCGGAGCGAGAAGCGCCAGGCGCGTGACGGGCCCCGCTGTGGTGTCGATGGTTGCGCGACATCGAACAATCCGATCCTCACTGTGCCGTGAATCGAGCTCCAGGTTGAGTTGCAGGGACAGGTTCGTCGCTCCTGGAGGCACTTTGAAACTCAGCACGATCGGCTCCGTCCCGTGGATCACCAAGCTCGTGGGGGGGACTGTCTCGCCCCGCGGGTGACGCCCGAAGGCGAAATGGTTCGTCGTCTCCGGTGTCAAAAGGCCGAGAAGTTCCCGGATGATGACGAACGTCTGGCCGCGTGAATCTCCAAGGACGGAATCGAGCTGAAGGCGGGCCATGGCGGGCGCGTTTGACGAACCCAGCGTCCATTGCAAGCGCACCGGGGCGCGATTCGTGATGTGGATGAAGTCCGCGGTCATGACCGTCGCTTCCTCGTTGATTCCAATGGGCCTGGCCAAAGCGGTCTGCCAGGCATCGAGTTCGTCGTGGATCTGCCGGCAGCCTGACCGCACCTGGTCATCCCCTTGGAATCCAGGCGAACTCGGAGCCGGAAGAGCCCGCCAGGCCTCGATGAATCGAGCCAACGGGAAGGGCGGGTTGGATAGATTAAGCACTTTCCAGATATGTTCTACAAACGGCCCTGGCACATGGAGTTCCCGAGCCAGACGCCGCACGTCGGCATCTCCAATCCCCAGGGCCGTCCGATGCAAGTATCGCCACGCGGCATAGAAAGCGTTGGGGTAATGGGTGAGCCCATACGGTTCCGCACCCTCGCCCGCAGTCGTGCGAAATCCGTTGCTCCGATAGATTCTCTGAATGCGGTCCATCGCCGAGAGCTCCAGACCAGTCAAACCGCGATCGGGAAAGAACCGGATGGGACCGCTTCCGATGACCGCATGGTCGGCAACCGTCTTGGCCGCTTCCAGATAACGTTCGAGTCCCGAGTCCTCCATGAACTGCACATTGCCGACGTTGGAAAACCCTTCTCCACCAACGGCATCATTGACGAAAGTTTTGCCCAGCGACAATGAAAGCCCGGTGAGATCCTCGATCGCAAAGTCGTACTCCGCGCTGGTCAGCCGCCGAAGTGCGACGGGGCCGGGATCACCAGCGTGTTTCGCTACGTAGGCATCAAGCGTCGCGCGAACGGAATCGACGACTTGGGCCCGCTCGCCCGGTGACAACGGCTCGCGTTTTTCGGGCGGCATTTTGCCCTCTTGGACCATGCGCGCGGCACGTTCCCAGATGGTGAAATCCCGCGCTACATCGGAGGTCGCGGTCGCCTGCTCCAGATTGACACCCCCTCGGCTCACCGTGGCGTCATGGCACTCGAAACAGTTCTTCTGAAGCAGCGGCGCTAGTTGGGCCAAAGATCTTGACTCGGCTGCAAGACCGTTGTGCGGGATCTGAACGAACATGGCGACAATCCATGGCACCACGAGCCTGAGCTGGCGTGGGGTTGAGGTGTGCAAACCACCGGACGCGCGCGGGTCCTCGGATCGCTTTGCGGTTTCGAGAGCGCCAACGGTCCGCAACACGAGGCATTGAGAGGGGGCTGCCAGGAATTGGCTTTTGACGATCGGCAAAAACGGGATTCCTTGGAAGGTGGTCATGGGAACCGGATCGAAACGCTGTGGTGCTATCGGAAACATGGACGGTGAGTTCCGCCTAATCCGGGCGCGTGTCAGGTTGCTGGTAATCTTTGTGCCAGGCGAATTTCCACAACTGTTCCAAGGGCGCGAGTTCTCCATGCCCATCCGCAAAGACCAGATTGACAGCGCCTGGCAGTTTCACCCCCGGAAGATGCTTTCGGGGAATGGGGTTCGGACGCGAACCATGCCTGGCGATGGTGATCCGCGACAGGCCCGGGCTGCTGGCGGCATCGCCGGCGAAAAGATCGCGGGCGGGCCTGTCCGAGGATCTGGGCCACGTGTCGGGGGTGATGGCGTCCACAAACACTGGAGTGCGCGCAGGGCTGGCAATGTCTGATTCCTGGCGAAACGCATCGCGTGTCTTCGGATACCCGTTGACGCCATCGGGCCAATCCCCGGCATACATCCAGCCATTGAGGGCGTAACTTCCAGACCATTTGGGCTCCTTCGTCCCCGGATTGATCACGTTTCCCCATACCCAGGCGCTGACGGCTGTTCCAAGTTCGCCATATTTTTTGTTGTACGGCGCGGTTGGGCACAAACGGATGCTGTCCACCTGGGCGTAATTCTCACTCAACGTTTTCAGCCAGAGAGGGTCCTTGAACTCGTAGGGGATGGTCTTGCCGTGATCATTCGCATACATGAAGTTGGCGAGCCCGAGTTGTCGGAGGTTCCCGAGACACTTGATTTGTTGCGCCTTCATTTTCGCGCGGGACAGCGCCGGCAGAAGCATGCCGGCCAGAATCGCGATGATGGCGATGACGACCAGGAGCTCGATGAGCGTGAAGCCGGCGGGGCGCGAAAAAGCCCGCGCAGGGTGCAATTCAACGAAAGGTTTCATCCTGCGTTTTTAGTTCGGTAATGGAGGATTGGCAATTCTTGCTTTCGGCCGCTGACCGATTCCAGTGCATCCACAAGTTGTCGGTAAATTTGGCTGGCAGCCCGGAGCGCGGTTGTGTGCGAAGCACCAGCCGCAGCAGGTTCGGCGTGGCTGCGAGCCTGAGATGCTGCTGAGACTGGCTTTCAGCACAGCCGCGCTCGATCACCGACAACGCGTGGATGCACCGGACCGATTGTGCCCCAGCAGTGATTCTTGCGCGGACCCTAAGCGGGAAACTGTGGTCGGCGAAACATGCCGCATCTCATTGCCGGCGCTGCCCGCTTCCTGCTATAGAAGGTTTCCACAATGAAAAGACGACGGCCGGAAACACCTCGCTGGGCTGAGATGCTCTTGTGCATGGTCTCAATTTCCGTTTTGTTCGCCGTGGATGCAGCCTCCCAACAGGCTCCCCCGTCAATCGCCCTTCGAGAGACCCAGTACGCGGATCGCACGGACTCGGTGGCCCATAAGCTCCGCCAGTTGGAGGACGCGCACCGGCGAAAGGATTTTCGCCTCGCCCGCGCGTTGTCAGATTCGATCCGCCAGACGTTGCAGTTTGAGGAAGGGGAACAAGCGACGATTGGCGCGCCATTGCTCGGTGCGGAAGCGTTCGTTCCGGCGTCCAGCCTGCCGGCGGCCTGGCGCGACTGGGCCCGGGGCTGGAGTTACGCCAAGACGCTTGCGCTCGACGAGACCATCGGGGACGCCCGCTCCGGCGAACCGGTGGAGCTGGTGGCCGCATTTCGCGCGGATCAAGTGGCGTCGCTGGCCCGGGAAGTCCGCGTGGTCCGCGTCGAAGGATCTGGACTGCGCGAAGTTCGCAGCCAGGTCACCGAAGAGATTCGCCGAGGCCACGAACGCTTCTGCCGGCTGACGTGGCTCGCGGATTCCCGGCCGCGTGAGCGGAGCTACTGGCTCATCCTCTATGGCAATCCCGACGCGGAGCTGCCGGATTATCCGACCGATTTGAAAGTGACGGGCGACGGTTTTGGGTTGGACTTCGAGAACGAGTTTTTTCGAGCTTCGCTGTCGAAACAAATGGGTCAGCTGGAGCGCCTGGTTTATAAACGCGAGCATGGCCAGGAATTGTTCGCCGGAGGTGAAGGCCACGGGGAGCCGGCCGGCATCGATTGGGCGCATGACTATGTGACCTCGGGTAATTTCCAAAAACTGCGCATCACCAACTGGCCGACCGTTCCCGATTACGAAGTGATTCGTGGCCCGCTCTCACTGACGGTGCGTCGCTGGGGTTTTCCAGCCTCACCCATTCATCCGGTGTTCGCGCCGTCGCGCATGAACATTTTTGTCGAATACCGTTTCTATGCCGGCACGCCGTGGTTCATCAAGACGGGGTACATGCAGGTCATCCAGGATATAGAGATCGGTTATCTGCGGGACGACGAGTGGGTCTTTTCCGGCATGTCCTTCAACGACACGCTCTGGATGAGCCGTGACGGCAAGGTGCGCACGGGCCCCGTCGATTCAAACCAAGCGGAGGATTTGTGGGGCGTCGGCTTTTATCATCGCGACACCCGCGACTCATTCATGGGCTTGTTCCTCGAGCACACGGCGGAAAACGCGCCGCCGTTGAAACATACCGGAGCGCCCACCTTGCATTACAAATGGCACGGCCACGTCTGGAGCCGGGCGCTGTATCACAACACGACCTTGCGCGCAGGGGCGATCCTTCGGCAAAAGAACGCCTACTCGACTCTCCCGTTTCTGGAAGCCGGTGGCCGTGAAAGGGTGGAAGGGCTTCGCCGCGGCTTGTTGAATCCGCTCGCCGCCAGCGCGGCATCCTTGCCAGCAACCACCGAGGCCTCTGCAGCAGGCCGGCTCGCCCGACCCGGTGAGTCGGGCGACAGTCCCATCTCCAAGAAATCGTTGTGGGCGGCGCTGGGCAACTGTCGCGATGAACAGCTCTACGAGGCGCGGCCCAGCATCGTTGACCTGGGGTTGGTGTCCGATCTCCGTGTTCGTGGTGACGTCGTGTCTGTCCTCATGACGATGCCGAATCGCGGAAGGCCGCGGCTTGGCTTTTTCTCCTTCGGCAGTGGAGGCAACGCGTCACCCGTCCGCGACGTTTTGTTGAAGGTTCCCGGGGTCCGCCATGTGGTCGTCGAACAAACTCGGGAGCCGTCCTGGAACTCGAACCGATTGACGGATGAAGGGCGGCGGAAACTGGGACTGTCGACTGTTCACCCAAACCAGCCTTAGGCCTGACAATCCAGCTAAAAGTAGGGCTGCGCTGCCGCGCAGCCTCGCCGAGTGTTGCGTAGTCACGGCTTGGGGCTTATTTGAAAACTAAGAGTAGCGGCGTTTTCGCGCAAACGGCAGGATTGCTAGGCGCGAACGAGGGCGCATCCCCGCAGGGGTCTGTAGCCGCGAAAGCAACGACGCCAACAATTATTATGAACGCGCTTTATTTGACAAGGCTTTGCCTGATCACGCTGCTCTCCGCACTGGCCGAACCCGGCGGCAGCGTGATGGCTGCGTCGGAATCGACCGCCTCCAAGAGCTTGGCTGCCGTGGCCAGACGCCCAATTCATCCGGTGCTCATCCGCAACGAACACAATCCGCTTTTGCGAGTGACTATCGAATCGAGCGCGAGTTTGGATGTTCTCATGAACGAAATGTCTTTCACACTGGAAGGGACTGACGATCTCGCTGACCTCGAGTCCTTGTCACTCTTTTCCACGCGAGACAATGAGGAGTTCGCGGCGACCCACATGGTGGGCGAGCCCGTCCCGCCGAAGGCGAGGTTGACTCTCCGCGCCGGGCGCCCCTTGAAAGCTGGGAAAAACGTGTTCTGGTTGTCCGCCAAACTGAAACCGTCAGCCGACTTGTCGCATCGCGTCGCCGCTGCCTGCAGTTCCGTCGAAACGACGGCCGGCCGGTTGATCCCGAACTCATCGACTCCTGGGGGTCTGCAGCGCATCGGAGTGGCTTTGCGCAGACATCAGGACGACGGTGTTCATACCTATCGCATTCCGGCACTGGCCACGACCGCGAAGGGTGCTCTGCTTTGCGTCTACGACATGCGGCGGCGAATGGGCCGGGACTTGCAGGAGGACATTGACATCGGGCTCAGCCGCAGCGCCGATGCCGGACGGACGTGGGAGCCTGTGCGTGTCATCATGGACATGGGGAAATATGGGGGATTACCTGAGGAGCAGAACGGTTGCAGTGATCCAGGCATTATTGTGGACCAGCAGACGGGGGAGATTTTCTGCTTTGCCGTCTGGATGAATGGCAAGTCCGGCAAACATCAGTGGGATGGGGACGGTTCCGAGCCCGGGTTCGAGATTGGCCGGAGCGCACAGTTCATGATGGTCCGTTCGACGGATGACGGCCGCACCTGGAGCCAGCCGGAGAACCTCACCCGCACGCTAAAGCGAGCCGAGTGGTGGCTTCTGGCTCCGTCGCCGCAGCAGGGCATCCAGCTTCCGGACGCCACCCTGGTCATGCCCGTTCAGGGACGCGACGGGCAGGGCGTTCCCTTCGCCACCCTGATGACCAGCCGCGATCATGGCGCGAACTGGAACATCGGCGCACCCGCGTTCAGCGGCGGCAACGAGTGTCAGGCCGCGCAACTCGGCGACGGCTCGATCATGTTGAACATGCGCAACGACCACGATCGGTTCCGCGCTGTGTTCGTCACGCGGGATCTCGGCCGCACATGGGAGCCGCACGAAACCAACCGCAAATCATTGATCGAGCCCAACTGCAACGGCAGCCTCTTGCGTGTGGATTACGGTCCTCCGCGAGAACGGAAACACGTTCTGCTGTTCGCCAATCCCCACTCGCAGACGAGCCGCACGCATCAGACCATCCAAGCCAGCCTTGATGACGGCCGGACTTGGCCCAAGTCCAAGCATCTGCTGCTCGACGAGGGCCGGGGCGCAGGCTACCCCAGCCTCACGCGCATCGACGCCGATCATATCGGCATCGTTTATGAAGGCAGCCGGGCTCATCTGGTGTTCGAAAAAGTGTCACTGCACGAACTGCTGAAGCCATGACGGAGAACGCGCACGGCGCCTTCAACCCTGAAACGGAAGTTCAACCTCTTTGAAAGGGAGGTTGCATCATCCATCAGCCCTCCCGGCCTCAAATGCTCCTCACTTCTTCTCCGCCTCTTTTTTTTGTTCGGCGGGTTTTGGCAGCACGGTTAGCCAGAGTTGGTCGATCGAGTCGACGAGCAAATCAGCGTAGCCACCCGGCACACCGTTGTCTGTCGAGCTGCCGGTGAGTTCGGCGGGAATGACGCGTTCGGCTTCACAGCAGGGATCTCGCACGACCAACTGAAAAGCCTGGCTCGAGGGCTTGGCTGTGTCGACTGTCCGCAGCTTGAGGATGATTTCGCCGCCTTTTTCAGGGACGTCCACCGCGTCGCACATTACGCCGTCGGGCAGGCCGCGCGTGATGACGCTGAGTTTGTGATCAAAGCCCCGCAGGCGATTGACCGATATCTTGAGATCGTTCGTCGAGCCTGCGGTCAAGCGGTAGGCGGTCGCGCCAAGGGCCGCTTTGAAATCGGGAAGCACGCGCCGGACGGAGAGCTGGTAGAACGCAGTCAGACCCGGATTCCAGGCCAGGCTGCCGACGACCACGACGAATTTTCCGCTGGCCGGCGCTTTCCACTCCACTTGAGGATCGCTCGAACCATTCGCGTCGTCCGAGCGGGCCAGTTCCTTGCCGCCGGTTTCTTCGATTCGCAGCCAGGCATCCAGGGGCGATCCGAGCGCGGCGGCCGCCACACTGGCGTCGATATAATCGTCCTTGTTCGCCTCGAAGACAAATCGATCCTCGTCTCCGGCGGGTGAAATCGAGCCACGCACCGAGATCGGCAGCGCAGCCGGCTGCGCGTTCGTCAGGTGGCTGTTTGGTTCGATCTCCAGTTCGATCTTGGCTGTGGGCGCGGGCGCCGCATCTTTCTTTTCGAGATGGAGCCGGTAAACGCAGCCGTCGCCGCCCGTCAGGCGCACTTCCGCGTCGGCTGGGAATTTGAAGCCCATCACCTGAACGACAAACAGGTCGTCTTCCGGCGCGGCCCAGGTGAGCTGCGGATCAAGGGTGACGAAGTCATGGTTCCACGCAAGCTGAAGGCCGTTGGTCGTGACCAACCGGAGCAGTGCATCCATTTTCGAAGCCAGAGTGTAGGCCTCGAGCCGGGCTTGCAGCGTTTGCCCGCGCCGGAGTGTGACCGCGAAGGAATCGACATCGCCGATCTTGTCCAATTTGCCATTGATTGTGGCGGGCAACTGCTCGACCCGCTGCGGCCTGGCGAAGTGGTCGTTCGGTTCGGCCTCGAGCAATTCCGCTTGCTCGGCGATGACGAGGAAGCGTGGCTCGCTCGCGCCGTCGTCGTTGTACAGCCGGAGGAATCGGGGTCCGGCAGGAGCATCAGCGGCTACTTCCAGGCGGAACTTGCCCTTGTTCGTCTCCGCATTGAGCACGAGGCCGGGCCCGCTGGTCCAAACCTTCACCGGCCACGGTTCGAACTTGCCTGTGATGGTGATCACATTCGTCGAGCCGCGCGCGGCGCCGACCGGGAAGACGTGTTCCAATGTGGGTGGTTCGGCAAAGGCGGTGAGGCAATGAAAGGCCAGAAGCCATGTCGCGCGCGAGATCCAAGCCCCAGAGGACTGGCGCAGTTCAAGCCATGCCAGACTCCTGAGCGGTTTCTCTGTTCGCGCGTCGTCTTGGAATGCGGGCGTTCTCCGCGACTTTTCCTCCGGAAAATGACGAAAGGCAGGACAAGGATTCGGTCGCCGTCCCGGCGCGAGGCCTGGAAGCAGGCTGTTTGAGGAGGCGGCGGCTTTCATGAATGGAAACAGAAATTCCCACCCCTGGCCTCCACGACACTCCTCACGTGAACAACTCCTTGATGATCCTCCCGCCATTCACCAATTGCACCGGACGTCCGGTGTTCGTGTGCAGGACCTGGTGCGGGTCGATGCCCATCTTGGTGTAGAGCGAGGCGGCAAAATCTTCGGGTCGGTACACGTTTTCGGAGGCGTAGTAACCCTTGGCGTCCGTGGCGCCGACCACTTGTCCGCGCGGAATGCCCGCCCCGGCCATGAGCACGGACATCGCGCCGGGCCAATGATCACGGCCCGCATCCTTGTTCACCTTGGGCGTGCGTCCGAATTCGCCGAGAGCGATGACCATGGTGTTGTCCAACATCCCATGCTCGTCGAGGTCGGCAATCAGCGCGGCCAGGCCCTGGTCAAACTTCTTCATGAAGTCGCCCTTGAACACTTGGAAAATCTTGGTGTGATTGTCCCAACCGCCGTAATAAACCGTGACGAAACTCACGCCCACCTGGACTAGCCGCCGCGCCAGCAACATGCGCTGCCCGAGATCGGTCCGACCGTAGGCGTCCCGCACTTTGTCCGACTCGCGATGGATGTCGAAGGCTTTCTGCGCTTGCGGCGAGGCCACGAGGTCGAGGCCCTGCGCATAGAACTGGTCGAAGGTGACCGCCGGGTCCTCAGCCAGTTTGTCGGCAAAACGTTGCATTTGATCGAGCGACTGGCGCATAGCCAGTCGGTTGGCGCCGCGGCCTTCGCTGATCTCCGCGGGCAACACCACGTCGCGAACCTTGAACGCCTTGTCGTTGGGGTTGCCGTCGATGACAAACGCCGCGTGCTGGCCGCCGAGGAAATTCGGACCCCCAGAGCGCGACACGTTGGGCAGAGACGCGTAGGCGGGCAGACCGTGGCGCAGACCCCGGTCGTAGGAGACCATCGAGCCAAACGACGGGTGAAAGGTGACGTAGGCGCCGCAGGCCACCGGCACCGGCGTGGGCGCGCCGGTCATCATGTAGTGGTTGCCCCCGCCGTGGTTCGGGTCTTTGTGCCAGATCGAGCGGACGATGCTGAGTTTGTCCGCCACGCTGGCGAGCCGCGGCACGCACTCGCTGAACTGGATGCCGGGGACTTTAGTTGAAATGGCCTTGTACTCGCCGCGAATCTCCGATGGGGCGTCCGGTTTCGGATCGAATGTCTCGTAATGCGACGGCCCGCCATCCATCCAGACGAGGATGCAATTGACGTTCTTACCCGCGAGCTTGGGCGCGGCTTTGGCAATGGCCTCGCCGCTGTTCGCGCGCAAACGGAGCAAATCGCAGAAACCGAGCCCAAGCGTCCCGCCAAGGCCGAGTTGGATGAAGTCGCGCCGTGTAATGCCGGCGCAATTTTTCGTCATTCGTGGCATCGTCATAGTCTTTATCACATCGCTCTTCCGATGGAAACCATTTTGAACCGCTTATTTCACCTCTGGGACTGTTTCGCTTTTCCGAACTGCCGATCCGCGAAATCCAGGAACTGCTTCCAATCATACGCCGTGATGTCATGGGCGCCAGTGCGGATGTGGTAGCCAATCGCGCGACCCACCGGCTGGTCCGCGGGCGGCATTTCGGTAACGCCCAGACCTTCGAGGCCGAAGAGCTTCCAGGCCGGCGCGGCGTGTTTGCCAGCGAGGAACTCGCCGAGCGGGTCGGCCCACCGATCCTCGACCGCACTGGCGATATAGACCGGGCGCGGCGCGCTTAAGGCCACGAGCATGTGAGCATCGACTGGCATTTCGGCCTCTCGATCGGCGTAGCGCAAGTAGTTGCTGCAAAACCAATAGGGCGCTCCGCGGGCGAGGTCGCTGACGCGCTCGCCGTAGGTGCGGCGCGCGATGGAAGCGCCGCCTTCTCCGGAGTCGTTCGAGATGGTGATGGCAAACCGTTCGTCTTGCGCCCCCGCCCACAACGCGGTCTTGCCCTGCCGCGAGTGGCCGAAGACCGCCACGCGCTTCGCGTTGATGTCGGGGTCGGTCTCCAGGCAATCGAGGGCGCGGCTCAAGCCCCAGGCCCACGCTCCGATGGCGCCCCAATCCTCCGCGCCGAGGGGCCGGCCCGTAGCCTGGGCCATGTGGCCTCGAATGCCATCGCGCCAGCCGTCTTTGTGGTCCGGTTCGACGTCGCCGTAGTAAAACGTCGCCACCGCGTAGCCACGCTCCATCGCGAGTTCGAGCGGCCAGCGCGAGGCGTGCTTGCCGCGCGAGGCTTGGGTAGCTCGATTGTTTTCGATGCCCATCTCGCGGGCCGGCCGCATCCAACGTTTCGACATCGTGATGCCAGGGTCGGCGTTCACGCTTTGGTTGCCGTAGTAGTTCAACCCGAGAAACGCCGGCATCGGCTTGGCCGCGGCCTTCGGCACGTACACCATCAAGTCGATGCGCGGGCCGTCGGCCTTGCCGTTGAGAAGAATCGCGATTTCTTTCCGCGTCGCCTTGCCGCCGAGCGCCTGCCGGTCAACAATACCCGGCTCGAACTTCATCTCCGCCGGACGGCCCGTGGCGCGGCCGTAAATGTGCGCTTCGAACAGCCGGAGCAATTCCGGCCGCCGTTTCTCCCGCCACGTTTTCACGTCAGTGATTTTTGTCCCGTCGGCGCACGTCAGCAATTCGGGCAGGGTGTAAGGGAGGACCTTCGATTCGTCGTAGTTGGGTTCGGCTGCCGGCGCGATTGCCCGCATCCAAACAAGGACTGAAAAAAACACTGTCGAATATCCCAACCTCATGCCGGCATTTTTGACGATTTGACGCTCAATGATTGAACACAAACTCCGCTGAGTTCAAAAGCGACCAGAGCACGTCCTCCGTGGCGGTTTGGCGTGTGGCGTCCTTGGTGGCAAAGGCGGCGGTGGCGGTTTTGAGTTCGTCGGCGGTGGGCGGGCGGCTGAGCGTGGCGAAGTAAAGTTCGGCCACGATAGCCTCCGGGGCAAGCTGGCTCTCCGCCAGTTTCTTCACCCGTCCTTGGGCGTGGGCGAGAGTCTCCTGAAGCCTCTTCGAATTCATCATGTGCAGCGATTGCACCACACTCGTGCGCAGGTCGCGCTCGCACGGGCAATCGCTGCTGGAATTCGGACGTCCGTAAGCGTCGAGGAACTGGGAGTTGATTTTGTAGCTCCACGTTTGCACGGCGCGCGTGCCGGGCGGGCAGCCGTTGAACTCGTCGGTCACGCCGGTCACGTCGTTGACGGCGTCCAGCAACACTTCGGCGGGCAAGCGGCGGCGGAGCGAGCGCGAGAAATTTTTCGTGTCCGCAAGGTTGAACTCGTTCGGGGTGGAGCTGAGCTGGTAAAGCCGGGAGCTCGTGATTCTTCGGATGAGGTGTTTCAAATCATAGCCGTGCTCCGCGAAGTCCTGGGCCAGCGCGTTCAGCAGCGGCTCGTTGGTGGGGGGGTTCGATACTCGGAAATCGTCCACCGGTTCGACGAAACCGCGCCCAAAGAACACCGCCCAAACCCGGTTCACCGCCGCTTTGGCGAAAAACGGATTCTTCGGGTTGGTCATCCAATCCGCCAAAGCGACCCGCGGATCCGCCTTTTCGCCCGAATCACAGACCGGGCCGTCGGGTGGCTTGGGCTTCATCACCTCGTCTGTGAGGGGATGTTTCACCGAGCCGCCCGGCGCGAAATAAAATGTCTCAAAGCCGGCGGAGATGGGCGGCGAGAGACCGGCGCCCTTTTGCTTGAGCGGCCCGAAAAACGCCGCGAATTGGTAGAAGTCGTCCTGGCTCCATTTTTCGTTTGGATGGTGGTGGCACTTCGCGCACTCCATCCGGACGCCAAGAAAGAGCTGGCTGAACATGGTCGTGAGCTCGGGCGGCTCGCGGCGGTCGCGGTAAATCACGGCCGGTCCGTCCCGGTGGTTGCTGCCTTCGAGAGTAACGATTTCGCGGACGAACCGGTCGTACGGTTTATTGGCGCGAAAGGCTTCCCGCAACCATTGGTCGAGAGTGAAGATGCTCTTGACGCCGACACGGTCGGGGTTCGGACGGAGCAGGTCGGCCCATTTGTTCGCCCAGTAATCGGCGAATTCGGGGCGTGCCATGAGGCGGACGATGGCCTCAAGCCGCTTCGAGGAATTGGTGTCGGCAAGGAACGTCCGCGCTTCCTCCGGCGTCGGCAAAACACCAATGGTGTCCAAGGAGGCGCGGCGGAGGAATTCCGCGTCGGTGCAAAGCTCCGACGGGAATAAGCCGAGCTTGCGGAATTGCGCGTAAGCCAGCTCGTCTATGAAATTGTATTTAGGCAATGAGGCGTAGCGCTCGCCGGGCAAGGTTTGGTCGGCGGGCACGGTGACGCGCGCGGCATCGACCATGCCCATGAAGCGGGCGACGATCACGCTTTCGCCGCTCAGGCTGCCGATCTTGATCCGCCCTTGCTCGTCCACCGTGGCTATTTCCTTTTCGTTGGCAACGTAGTCCGCCAAATGGGTGACATCCCGCTCGCCACCGTCATCGTAAGCTGCGGTCACGAGCATTTGCTGGCGGGTGCCTTTGCGGTAGCGGCGCTCGCGTGGCTCGACCTTGATCTTCACGAGCGCGGGTTCATTAGTGCGCTGGTAGATCATCCCACCGCGAATCCAGGCGGCGATCGTGCGGTAAGTTTCCGATCCCGGCTCGATCCTCAATCCGCCGCCGTGATCCAGGGTCATGGTGGGTTTGAGCAGAAGCAAACTTTCTTCCGGCGCCGCGGGAAAAACGCGCCGCCCTCGGACTGCCTTCACGATCTCAGCGTAATCAGACTTCGGATCGTAACTGAAGACGGACAGCTTAAACCCGTTCTGGCCCTCGGGTTTTGCATGGCACGAACCAGCGCTGCAACCCGCTTTCGCGAGCACCGGCAGGACGTCATGGACGAACGACGGCGGAGAACTTGGGTCCGCCGCCGGAGCCTTGGAGCTCTTTGAAAGTGGAGCCGTGGCCTGGGATTTTCGGGTCGTTTCTAGCTTGGCCAACTGTTTCCCTTCGTGGTTCACGACGTAAACCGCGCCATCCTGCCCGCCGGCGAAGACGCGCTGGCCATCGGCGCTGACCGCGACGGCGTGCAACGGTTCCGGCCAATGACCCAACTGGCTTTCGTCCGCGGTGGCGGAGCTTTGCTCGCCCGTGTGCCGCTTGAAATTGCTGAATCGGAACAAGCGCCCGTCAGCAGCCGCGGCCACAACTGTCTTGCCGTCCGCCGACCAGGCGAGGGCGTTGAACCCTTGCTTGCGCCCGCCCACCGTCACGATGCTCTCCCGGGTTTTCGCGTCCCAGAGCTTGAGTTGCTTGTCGGCGCCGACACTGACGATCTCGCTCGCGTTGGTGTTGAAGGCGGCGCCCGTCACCGCACCCGAATGGCCTTCGAGCCGGGCGACTTCCTTTTGCGAGACCAACTCCCACAACTTCACCAGCTTGTCCGCGCCTGCTGTGGCGAGCAGGCCGCCGTCAGGACTGATTGTGAGGTCGAGCACGGAATCGGTGTGAACGGGCCAGCCGGTCACCAGTTTTCCGGACTCCGCGTTCAAAATGTGGACCCAGCCTTCCTGCGCGGCCGTGCCATCCGCGGCGACGAGCGCTCCGCCGTACGGTGAAAACTTCAGCGCCGTCACGCGTTCGATCAGTCCGTTCGTCATTGTCCAAACCGGCTTGAGGGTCGCCGCGTCCCAAAGCGTGATCTGGCGAAACGATCCGCTGGCCACCCGCCGCCCGTCCGGGCTCCACGCCAGCGAGCGAACGGCGTCGCCATGAGCGTCCACTTCGCCGAGCACGGTGAAATTCGTCGCGGCCAGATCGTACAGCACGAGGCGGCTGGCATGTCCGATCGCGAGCCGCTTTTCGTTCGGTGACAAGCCGAGCGTGAGGACGGGCGTGTGGTTCGCCGGCGGCGCTTCGAGCTTGACCAGGCGTGCCGGCTCGACGGCCTTCAGCGTGGCGTCATCCCACGGCAAACCTTCCGCAATCCAGCGGCGCACCAGCTCAATCTGGTGGGGCGCGAGCTGCTTCTTCGGCGGCATGTGCGGGTCCGAGTCCGCCGCCAACACTTTCAGAAACAAACTTGCGTCCGGCTGCCCCGGGGTTGCCGCGGCTCCGCTGTCTCCGCCTTTAAGCATGGCTTCGCGCCCCGTGATGACCAGGCCGCCCTTATGTTTTTCCGCGGAGTGGCAGGAGAGACAGTTGGCTCGCAACAGCTTCATGGCCTCGGTCGCCAGCCCGCCCTTTGCTTCCACGTCTGACGCCACCAGCGGCCGCAAACTCATGGTGAATCCGAGCAAGAACACCAGTGCGAGCACGGGCGAAGGGCCTAGTTTCGACCGAAGTGGCGGCCAGGCGGACTGGTGCAACACCGCCTCGTTCAAAGCGGATCTTCGCGCTGGTGTTGTTCTGAGTTCTGGCACGTTGAGAATCTACGCTATTGCCGCGCAGTTGGACAAGGTGAGTTTTGGGTGTCGGGCGGAATCTATGTTGGCCACTTTGTCGAACAGTCCAACCTGCCTCAAACCAGCTCGACAAAGTGCCCCGCTGAAGTGGGCGACAAAGATATGGAACGCCCATAATCAGGATGCTTTTTCTGGCACGCGAGATCGTGGGCGGTCCAGAATGGACCATAGGGTCCGTGCAAAAACAAATTTGGGCTTTGCTGGCGGAATCATGACATTAGGGCGAGGGAACGTTCCGAGCCTAAATTGGATCATCGTCCTCAAGGCGTCAGCTTGCCGTAATAAATCATCCGCGTTTGCCCTGGGTATGGTCCAGTGAAGTAACAGTCGATCGATGGCGCCGGTTTTCCTCCAGCGCGAGTGCTGTTGACAAATACATGATCGATGCGGGTGGGCGTCGGCAACCGGATCGGTTCGCTGATCAACGCCGGGGCGTTCGCTTCCCCAGCCGCGTACCACAGCTCGAAATTGAACCACTCGCCGCGGCATAAGAAATAGTGCAACCGCCCGTCCGGAGTCTGATGAATGCGTCCGCGCGAGAAGTTTCCAAGCCGATAGTGGACGAAGGGACCCGCCGGATCACCCACCGCGTGAAAGAGGACGTCGTTCTCACGATCCTGCCCATCGGTCGACCACGACCACTCCCCGCTCGCCGGCACGGTGTTCTTCATGTAGAGGAAATGCGCGCGGCCCGACCGGTCGATCATCAAGTCCTCGTTCTCGGTCGCCCCGCGCGCGTTGCCCGAGACGGTGTCGGAAACATCGCTGATGAGGTTCATCTTCCAGTCGCCCGGAGTCCGGACCGGATCGGGGTTCCAGTAATGATAGGTCCGGAGGGTGTGATAGCCCGACCCCTTCACAAAATAGTCGTCGTAGCAAAACGTGTGGGCCGACCTTCCAGCGAAAGCCACGAAGTAATAAGCCCGTCCGTTCGCGTGGGGCACGCGCCCGGAGGCGGAGGAACGATAGCCATCCCCGGCAGCAAGCACATACCAGCTCATCGCCGGCAATCCTCCGGCCACGAAGAGGTCGTCGTCCTCGTTGATCCCGGCGCCAAATCTCGTGTCGGCCTTCGCCGGTTTTTGCACCGAGAATGTCCGCACCTGCCCCGGCGGGTCGAAGACGGCGTGATAACTGGCGCTTTCTCCACCTATGACGTGCGGCCGGCCTTTGGAGTCCACGAGCAAGACGCCACTCTGTGGCACCTGCGGCAGTGGCGGGCTCGCTTCCCACTGGCCCGGCTTGACCCGACGGAAGACCACTAGATGGCGGTCGTCGCGCCAGCACATGGCATAGACCTGGTCGCCGTGGCGGACGATGTTGGACTGGTTGAAGCCCCAGGAACTTCGTCCTGTCCCGCCCCGTTGAGTGTAGCCTGCCGTGTCTGTGATAAGCTCCGTCTCGAAGCGCGCCTTCGCTGGCTGGCCATAGTCCACCCGAGCGGGCGCCGCGCTGGCGTGGGTGCCGGTCGCCAACAGGAGCGCCATGGCGAGTCTCCCGGCCAGCGGTACTGGGAATGGACGCTGGCGCTTGCGGACGCTGAGTATCATGAATGATCCGTCTTACCAGACACCCTGATGGAATGTCGATTCGTTTGTGTTCAAGTGGCGTTGGGTCGTCGCAGCCGGGCTGCTGCAAGCACAGGTTAGCCGTGACCATTCAGCCAAAGGTAGGGCTGTGCTGCCGCGCAGCCCCGTTGTTGAACCGACAGCCACGAGGGGAATCAGCATCAGGCGAGCTGCCAGCGCAGCATCTTGGTGGGAGCTGGCGATGATCAAGAAACCAACGCCATTTACTCTGTCAGGGCGTCAACTGAAGGCAGGTCAGCTCCTTGCCATCGCGCAGATAGAGGCGTCCGTCAGCGTAGGCCGGAATGCACCAGTTCACCCCGCAGGCTTGCGTCCGGCCCAACTCGCGGTATCCCGTTGAATCCGCGGCCACCAGCACCAGTTCGCCTGTTTCCGTGAGCGCCAGGAGGCTGCCCCCGACAACGACCAAGGCTAGGTGGGACTTCTCGGCGGATTGGGTTGCGAATCCTCCTTTGGACCACTTCACTGCTCCGGTCTTGATCTCAACGCAGAAGAGATTCCGCTCCGCGCCCAGTCCATAGAGATGCCCCTGCACCGCGACGGGGCTGGAAAAATTGACCAGGATGTCCTTGGCTTCCCAGACGATGGGCACGTTCCACCGCCGGGCAACCGGGTCTGGCGCCGGCGCAACACCGATGAGACCGTTCTCCTTCGAGGACACCATCGCGATGCCGTCCACCACGACCGGGGTCATCACGTGTCTGCCGTAAGTGGTGGTCATCGGCACCCGCCAGAGCAAGGCGCCGTTGTCGAGGTTCAGACCGATCAACCCTTCCACGGTGAACGCCACAATCTGGCGGGGTTCGGTCGCGGCAAAGGTTGTGACGATGGGGGCTGCATTGGCCGCCCGGTCGTTTTGGGATTTCCACAGCACCTGGCCGGTCCGCTTGTCAAAGCACACCACTCCGGCTCCGCGTGTGTCGCCCACGAGCGCTATCAGCTTGTTCCCCTCGACCCACGGCGCCGCCGTGAACCCATGGCGTTGCGCCCCCTTGTTGTCGCCGACTTCGGCAGGGGCCTCCGACTGGAAGTCGCGGAGGAAATTGACCCGCCAGCGCAACGTTCCATCCGACGTGCTCAGGCATTGGAGTTCACCCCGGCACGATTGGACATAGAGGCGATCTCCATCCACCAGAGGCGTGCACCGCGGCCCCGGCGCTGTCTGGCCATTCTTAAAGCCATCGTCGAGCGTGACTCTCCAGGCCTCCTTGGCCGTCTCGCGGTCGATGGCATGGACCGTCTCCTTCGTTTCCTGCGCGTCAAGATAGTACACGCGTGACCCGGCCACAACCGGTGCAGCCAGCCCGTCGCCGATCTTGAGGCGCCAGACCCGCCGGGGTTCCGACGGCAGTCCGTTTAGCGCCGGACCGCCGGTGGCACTATGTCCGTCACGGGACGGACCGCGCCAACCAGGCCAGTCCGCCGCCTCGACGCCAGAAGCGCCCACCAAGCCCAGCAGGAGCCACGCTGCTCTCCCGATCCGGCGGCGTAACCAGTAACCGCAGGCGGAGAAGCACAAGATGGATAGGGTGCGTTGAGGTCGGGCCATGGCGTCGGTTGGGTGATAGGTCAGTCGTGTGACATCAGTTGGTGATTTAATGGATGCTGCCAGTCAAGAAACGTGGGTGTCAAACCCATCGTATCAAAAATCGAACAATGCTGTTTTCCAACAGAGGCGTGGCCGTAATCATGGGTCAGCGGCGCTCCTCAGCCTGTTCCGCGGGATAGAATTCCCATTGTCCGGTTCAGTAGAGTAGGCAAGGCCGCGCAATGAGGCTGACAACTGCGGTCTGTTTAACTGAAGCAAGGCTTACGTTCTAATCAATGTTCACCCATTTCCCTCAGAGGGGACGGGTTCCAGCTATCCAGGTTCTTCGATGTTGTCGGTGGAACATAGAGATAGAACGGGGAGAGCGGCGCTCTGGAGACCCTGAAATGGGAAGGTGAGAATCCGCTCGATCCTCGAAATTGCCTCGGATGTGGTTGTGGTGAGGCGATTGATCGTATGGTGGAAGGCAAGCCCGGCTAGACGGAGTCTCGACCTGCCTCCTGAGCCTCCGGTCCTGGCCTTGAGTTCACGGGGGATGTGGGTCGAAAAAAGGCGAAGAACCTGAAATTCCTAAAAAAAATGACCCTGGGAATAACCGCGGTGCGTGTCACTCTTGTGTTGACCTAAGATGCGCGGCTCCTTTCACTGTGGCCCTTGAACATGAGCCAGACAATTTCAAAGGGCGGAAATCCGGGCGTCGAGGCGGGCGCGCTCGCGCATTCAGAGAGGGATGTGCAAGCAATCGATCAGTTGCGGGATTTATATAAGCAGTTTCGTGTGGAGGTAGGGCGAGTGATCATTGGCCAGGAAGCCGTGGTGGAGCGATTGTTGATTTGCATCCTCGCTCGAGGGCACTCGCTCTTAATGGGGGTGCCGGGTCTGGCCAAGACGACCATGGTGCATGCCTTGGCGGACGTCATGTCGCTGGAGTTCAACCGAATTCAGTTCACTCCAGATCTAATGCCTTCGGACATTACGGGCACCGATATTTTGCAGGAGACGGATCAGCCGGGGCGGAGGGCTTTCGTCTTCGTCAAGGGGCCAGTGTTTTCGAATATTGTGCTGGCCGACGAGATCAACCGAACGCCACCGAAAACACAGTCCGCCCTGCTGGAGGCGATGCAGGAACATCGCGTGACTGCCTCGGGCCGCACGTTCGCCCTCCCTTCCCCGTTTTTTGTTTTGGCGACTCAGAATCCGATTGAGCAGGAAGGCACTTATTCGCTGCCGGAGGCGCAGTTGGACCGGTTCATGTTTTTCATAAATGTCGATTATCCTTCACTCGCCGAGGAGCGCCGCATTGCTCGCGAAACCACGGGGGGGCAGGCCCCGAAGCCCGCGAAGCTGATCAGCGGGGAAGACGTGATGCACTACCAATCCTTGGTCCAGCGGGTTCCGGTGCCGGATCATGCCTATGATTTCGCGGTGGATCTGGTGAGGCGTTCCCGCCCTGGAGATCCCCAAGCCCCCGACTGGGTGAAGAAGTGGGTGACGTGGGGGGGAGGTCCGCGGGCTGTGCAGTATCTGATTCGTGGCGCCAAGGCGCATGCGGTGCTGCACGGGAGTTACTTGGTTCGCCTCGAGGATATCGAAGCAGTGGCCGCGCCCGTCCTGACCCACAGAATTTTGACAAATTTCCAGGCGCAAGCCGAGGGGGTTGGCAGTTTGAAAGTCATCGAGCGCCTGCTCGAGACGCTTCGAGGGGAACAGCGTGGCTGAGGGAGACATTGGCCGTTACCTGGATCCGGCCGAGATCGCGCGACTTTCGGCGCAGCCTTTGCTGGCTCGGTTCCCGATGGAAGGGAACATATCGGGGCACCATCGGAGTCCTCATAGGGGCTCCAGTGTCGAATTCGCGGAGTACCGGGTGTATGCTCCCGGAGACGATATCCGCCGCCTGGACTGGCGTGTGTTTGGCAGGACCGACAGGTTTTACATCAAAGAGTTCGAGGCGGACACCAACCTCCGATGCCACCTGGTGTTGGACGCGAGTGGCTCCATGGGATTTGGGAGCGGTTCGGGAAGCAAGCTGGAGTACGCCAAGCGCATGATGGCGACGCTTGGTTATTTGCTGGTTAAGCAAGGAGACGCCGTCGGTTTGGATATCCTCGGCAACGGGGGCGCGCGGCATTTGCCGGCCAAGCGCAACCCATCACATTTGCAGCTGATTGGCGGGCTCCTGGAGGGAGCCAATCCTGCTGGAGGCACGGGGTTGGCCGCGGCGCTCCACGACTTGGCGGAAGAGATTCGGCAGCGCGCGTTGATCGTGATCTTTTCGGATTTATTCGGAGACGCCGAGGCATTGATCTCAGCTTTTCAACACCTGCGGTTCAAGAAACACGATCTTGTGGTGTTTCAATTATTGGACCGCCAGGAGATGGATTTTCCTTTTGGCCAACCCGTGCGGTTTGACGACATGGAAAGTTCATTCCATCTCGTGTGCGAGCCGGGCATGGTTCGAGAAGAGTATTTGGCGCAGTTGCATGCATTTCTCGGCGTGATGAAAGCCGCGTGCCACCGACTCAACGCGGATTATCACCTCGTGATGACGGACACCAGTTTCGAGTCACTGCTGGGCCAATTTTTGGTGAGCCGGAGCCAGGCAGGGCTTCCAGCGCATTGATTTCAATCGGCGGAGATGATCATGGAACAAGGGCGATTATCGACTGTGGGGCAGGGTGAAGGTCCAGCCGGCAGGCGCGATTTAGTTAGTTGAGTTGATGTGACCTTCCTGGAGCCATTCATCCTATGGGGACTTCCGCTGGTGGCGGTGCCAGTGGTGATCCATTTGTTAAACCGAATGCGACACCGGCCGCAGCCTTGGGCGGCGATGCAATTCTTGGTGGCTGCGACTCGAAGCTCCACAAACCAAGCCAAGCTCAAACAATGGCTGGTGCTGGTGTTTCGGGTGTTCGCCGTCGTGGCGCTCGTGTTATTCCTGAGCCGTCCGCTGGCCGGCGGCTGGCTCGGCTGGGCCTTCGCGGCGGCGCCCGACGTGGTGATGATCCTCCTGGACCGCTCCGCGAGCATGGAGAACCGTGTGGCGGAAGGGGGAGATTCCCGCAGAATGTCGATGCTGAAAACGCTCTCGGAATCGGCTCGCCCATTCGAGGGGAGCAGCCGATTGATGCTGCTGGAGAGCGTGGAACGGAATCCGCAGCCACTGGCCAGGGCGAGTGACTTGCTGGCTCTTTCCACTACCGCCGCGACCGATGCGGCGGCGGATCTGCCTTCGATGCTTCAAGCCGCCCTGAGTTGGCTGGTGGCGAACAAAGCGGGCACGGCGGAGATCTGGGTGGCGTCGGATCTGCAGCAGAGCAACTGGAAACCCGAAGACGAGCGATGGAAAACCCTGATGGCCGCGTGGAGCGCCTTGCCCCAAAAGGTGCGGCTGCGCGTCCTGGCCAGTTCCAGCGCCGGCGCCGCCAACACTTGGGTGACCGCTCAAGAGTGTTTTCGAAGGCGTCGAGGCGAGGCCAGCGAGCTGGTGCTCACGTTCAACTTGGGAAGGACGGAAGGCGCTCCTTCCAAGCTTCAAGCTTCACTGGTTCTGGACGGTTCGCCGACCCAAGTCGAGGTGTCCATAGACAATCAATCCGCTCGATTTCGCACTCTAGCGGCTTTGGGGGAGCGCAAGAGCGGAGGCTGGGGAAAACTGGTGCTGCCCGCGGATGGCGGTCTGTCCGACAACGTCGCCTACTTCGTCTATGGTCCGGAGCGCACGAATCAAGTCATCGTGCGGGCGGCCGATCGCCGGGCAGGCGTCTATTCGCGACTCGGTTTTGAAGCCTTCAGCGCCTCGGAGCGTATCGCCGTGCGACCCCACGCCTCCAACACCGGGCCACTGCGCCTGGAAGACGCGTCGGTCGTGTGCTGGCAAGGGCCGCTCCCCGAAGGCGCCGAGGCGGCGTCGCTTCAATCGTGGGTGTCTGAAGGAGGAACGGTTTTATTCTTGCCTCCGGGCCATCCGGAATCTCGGACTTTTCTTGGATTGGGGTGGGGCGCGGTCCAAGCGGCCGCCAGCGATGAAGGCTGGGGGCTTGGCCGGTGGATCGAGGAGGAAGGCTTGCTCGCCAAGAGCGATGATGGTCAAAGTTTGCCGCTGCGGCAGACGGTGTTCCATCGTCGCCAAGCCATTGTCGGAGATCGACAGGCGGTGGCTAGTTTTAGGGACGGGGAAGTATTCCTCGCCAAAAGGGTCTCAGGCAAGGGGCAAGCATTCTTTTGCTCCACGCTGCCCATCCCCGAGTGGTCTAGTCTCGGGGATGGAGGCGTCTGGGTTCCCCTATGTCAGCGGCTGCTCCATCTTGGAGGCCAGAGGTTCGCTCTTCAGTCCATGGGGTTTTGCGGAGAACTGGGCCTCTCGGAGGCCAGCCTCGGATGGAAAGCGGTCGACGCGAGCCGAGAGGGAGGGGTTAAGGTGGCCAATGGTGTTTATAAACTGGGTGACCGGTTGATCGCACTGAACCGCCCGGAAGCGGAAGCCTTGGAGGATCGCCTCGCGCTGGACGAGGCGCTTCGATTGTTCTCCCCGCTTTCGGTGTCGGCTTTCGCCGAGGGCGCCGACACCGATCGAGGGGCGCTTCAAGGCGAACTATGGCGGCCACTGGTGATCCTGATGTTGGCGGCGCTCCTCGTCGAGGGCTGGCTTGTGCTGCCGGGCGCCAAAACCCTGGCGCGCTTGAGCAGCCAGACTGATTCCACCGGGGGGGCGCGAGCATGAGCAGCGCGGGATGGTCGTTCGCGGTGTCGCCGATGGCGGTGTGCGTTGGCTTCCTCTTGTGGGCCTTTGCCTCGTGGTTGTGTTACGCGCAATGGGATCGTCGTGGACGTTCTCGACGTGTGGGCGCCCTCGAATCGCTTCGGCTTGTGATCCTGACGCTCCTGCTTCTCACATTGTTTCGTCCCGAGTGGGTTCGGCTGATCCAGCGCACGGATCCTCCCGTGATCGCCGTACTCGAGGACGCTTCGGCCAGCATGACCACCCGGGACATGCTGTCGGGCACCGAAAGCGCGAGCCGAACCGAGTGGTTGCGCTCCCAGGACGGGAGCCCGGCGTGGGCCCGGCTTCAGGCCAGCGCTAAAGTGGCGCGCGAGGTTTTTTCCCCTCCTCCCCGTCCAGCAGGAACCAACGTTGCGAGTCAGCGGGAGGAAGGCACTGATTTGGCGTCGGCTTTGGAGAATGCGCTATTGAAGCATCGGAACACGAAGGCGGTGTTGATTTTGACCGATGGCGATTGGAACCTGGGCAGGAATCCGGTCGCCAGCGCCACGCGATTCCGAGCCGAGGAGGTCCCTATCTTCGCCGTGGCGGTTGGCCGGGAAACCGCCATGCCGGATTTGATTTTCGAGCGGGTGCTGGCGCCGGCGTATGGGCTGCTTGGAGAACGCGTTGCCCTGCCATTTAAAATCGCGAGCCACCTGGGGCGCGAGGTCCGCACTTCCGTCCAGTTGTTCCGGGATGGACGGGAGGAAGCGAGGAAAGAAATCGTCATCCCTCCGCTTGGTTCGGTGGAGGAGGCGATTCTTTGGTCGCCCAGGGAAGCGGGCGAGTTCTCGTTGAGCGTGAAGCTTCCGGTCGAGCCCGAGGAAAGCCTGCGGCAGAACAACGAGCAAACCCTCAAAATCGCCATCCGCTCAGAAAAACTTTCTGTACTGGTGGTGGACTCCTTGCCTCGGTGGGAGTATCGGTTTTTGCGAAATGCGTTGGAGCGGGATCCCGGCGTGGAGATGCAATGCCTCCTTTTCCATCCGGCGCTCCCACTCGGCGCGGGGCGCCGTTATCTGGCCGGTTTTCCTGGGACCAAGGAGTTGCTGTCCCAGTTCGACGTCGTTTTTTTGGGTGACGTGGGTCTTGGGGAAGGCGAATTAACCGAGCGCGACGCCGAGTTTGTCAAAGGGTTGGTGGAGCAGCAAGGCAGCGGGTTGGTGATCCTGCCAGGCAGGCGGGGCCGCGCCAAAACTTTGTTGGACGGCCCTCTTAAGAACTTATCTCCGGTGATCCTGGACGAAGCAAAAAGCGAGGGCGTGACGCTGCAAAACGAAGCCAATCTGCTGCTCACGCCCTCCGGAAGAGCGCATTGGCTGACCCGGTTTGACGCGGATGAAAACCGCAACGACGAAATCTGGAGGGGGCTCCCTGGTTTTTTTTGGAACGCCTCTGTGGCCAAAGGCCGGCCGGGTTCGGAAGTGTTGGCGGTGCATTCCTCCCTGAGAAATGCTTGGGGGCGAATTCCGTTGCTGGTCACCCGGCCATACGGGAATGGCAAAGTGCTTTTCATGGGCACCGATAGCGCGTGGCGTTGGAGGCGTGGTGTGGAGGACAAGTATCATTACCGATTCTGGGGCCAGGTGGTGCGTTGGATGTCCCACCAGCGGCACTTGGCGGACAGCGACGGCGTGCGGATTGTGTATTCGCCGGAGACGCCGCGCGCGGGTGACGTGGTGATGATCCAGGCCACTATCATGGACCTGAACGGGGCACCTGTTGAGAAAGGGCCGGTGGTGGGCATTCTGACCTCGCCCTCCGGGAAGACGGAGCGTGTTGAGTTTTCGCCGGTCGAAGGCGGGTGGGGTGTTTTCAAGGGTTCCTTCACCCCACAGGAAGGCGGACGTCACGCCCTCGAGGTCTCGGCCGAGAGGCATCAACGACGATCGAAGATCGGTCTGACGGTTTCTTTGCCGACCCGGGAGCGGCTAGGGCAGCCCGCGAATTATCCAGTGCTGAGGGAGATTTCCTCGATCACGCGGGGGACTTTTGGAACTCCTGAAGATCTGGAGAAACTTTTGCAGCAGATCTTGCTGTTGCCAGAGCCGAAGCCACTGGAACAGCGCATCAAACTGTGGTCGCACCCCGCCTGGGGTGGTTTCTTGCTGGCGCTCCTGGCTCTGTACTGGGCTGGCCGGAAGCTGTCCGGGCTCATTTGAACAAATTTGAGGCGGCGATTGGGTCGCCCGAGTCTTCCGGTGAACGAGAAACAACAGACCAAGGCTGCATGGATCAACTTTCCACGCTGCGGTGATGAGAACCACAACATAGCTGCTAAGCTTCGACGCTTTAATTTGCCGATGTGGCGAAATGGCAGACGCACAGGACTTAAAATTGCCTCTTTCAGGCTTTCAAGGCATTGCAAAACTATTCAAAAATGTGACGAATCCCCTGTAAACATAGCCTTACTTCCGTTTTCTCCCTCACGCTGAGGGAGTTGATCCAAAGGGCACGAGTGGCACACATTGAAAGGGCCGGTTCCACGACTGATCCTCCCGCGCATTGGCAAGTTATCGGTTTTCGACCAGTTAAAGAAACATAGCCATTTCTTTAATAGTGTGAAAACTTATTCAAGTTTCACGCCATGAATCGCAACGCCACCGGCACCTACCGCATCACCACCACTGTGGGGGAGAAAGTGCGTGCCTTTGTCCCGTTGCCCCTGCCTCCGACGCCACCGCTCGAAGTCGCCGGAGTGCGGCAGTTGCTGCTGGAGCGAGTTGCCCTGGCGGTGGGACGGCTGGACAGCATCAGCACCCTGCTTCCCGATCCGCACCTGTTTCTCTACTCGTACGTCCGGCGCGAAGCCGTGCTTTCCTCGCAGATCGAGGGGACGCAATCCTCCCTCTCCGACCTCCTGCTCTTTGAATTGGAGGAAACCCCTGGCGTGCCCTTCGACGACGTGGTGGAAGTCTCCAACTACATTGCCGCCCTGGAGCATGGCGTGGCCCGCCTGCGCGAAGGCTTTCCGCCTTCCAACCGCCTCCTTCGGGAAATGCACGCCGCCCTGATGTCCAGGGGACGCGGCAGCGAAAAACAACCCGGAGAATTTCGACGCAGCCAGAACTGGATCGGCGGCACCCGACCGGGCAATGCCCACTTTGTGCCTCCGCCACCTGAGGAAGTGGAAGACTGCATGGGCGCTCTGGAGCGTTTTCTGCACGACGACACCAACGGACTGCCCGTCCTGCTCAAGGCCGCGCTGGCCCACGTTCAGTTCGAGACCATCCATCCGTTCCTCGATGGCAATGGCCGCATGGGCCGCCTGATCATCGCGCTTCTGCTGCACCACGGTGGATTGCTCGCCCAGCCTCTTCTCTACCTTTCGCTCTATCTCAAGGAGCACCGTTCCGTATACTACGAACTTCTCGACCGGGTTCGCCACGACGGCGACTGGGAGACGTGGGTGGATTTCTTCCTGGAAGGCGTCGAGCAGACAGCACGCGGCGCGGTGCAGACCGCCCGGCGGCTGGTTGATCTTTTTGAGGTGGACACCCGCCGCGTCCAACAGACGGGCCGATCCGCCGCCAATGCCTTGCGCGTCCTGACGGCGCTGCGGCAACGCCCGGCGCTCACGCTCAAGCATCTGTGCGCGCACCACGGCATGACCTTTCCCACCGCCGCCAAGGCCATTCAATCCCTCTGCGTGGCTGGCATCGCCCGTGAACTCACCGGCCAGCGCCGCAACCGCGTTTTTGTTTACGACGCCTACCTCGCCATCCTCAGCGAAGGAGGACAACCGTTGTGAAGCCGGGGAAATTTCCAGGGACGGCCAGATTGTTGAACACAATTCTTCAGCAGAGACCTGAGGAAACGAACCTGCCGTTGCGCTCGCAAAGCCCGCGAATTGGTTGCTCGCGCCAGTTCAGGTCCTTCCGTTGCGAATGCCTGCCGAGGGTGTTGTCAGGTGATCGACCGGCTTGAACCTGTTTTGGTTCCCGAACCGTCCGGTGCTTCCAGCAACTGCGACGTTGCGTACACGAGGTCGGCCCCTTACTTTGTTCGCCTGACTGCGATTGGCCGCGAGCTGGACGCCAAGTTAAAAACGTTGGATCCGAGAGCCGCGAATTCCCTGGAACGGTTGGTGCGCGATGCCCTGGCTTTGGTGGAGGTGCAAACCGGGAGCAATTCTGTCGCGTCCGTCCAGATTTTTTCAAAAGTGTTGCTTCGGCAAGCGTGCGGAGGGAGTGATTTTCCGCGCCGGGGCGCTGATGGCGGCGGAGCCACCCTCCCGGCTCAGTTTTCGATTAATCCTCCGTCGGGGCAGGAATCGGCGGCCGAGGGTAGTTCCACGGCAGC
>SXGS01081776.1_pt1 | contig 35179 bp, 31 predicted proteins | sample 3174681 | NCBI WGS metagenome assembly SXGS01 (sample SAMN11356861, study PRJNA531348) | freshwater metagenome | isolation source: freshwater sample F1-80 | place: China: Fuxian Lake, Yuxi | collected 2017-12-25
AGCAAAGAAAATCGATGTAAGGATCTCAAGAAAAGTATCCAAATCGATCTTGATTCGAGGGAATTGAAGGTTAGGAATTCGATCATTCTTATGTCAAGAAAGATGTGGGGTATAACAAGGCTTCCAGCTTGTCAACCTGTAGCCGAGTTTCGCCATTGCTTGCACAAGATATTGACAAGCTGGAAGCTTATCCCACGTTCGTTGAACGGTATTGGGGTTAAACGAAGTTGCTGGTAACGCTAGCTAGTTCAAATGCGCCCAATTGCCCGCAAGGATTGCCCATTTTAATGCTCCTTTGCAGCAGCAACATGGGCCTTCTGGTTCGGTTGGCTGGAAGCGGTTACGATTCACTTTCGATTTGCCGAGGCGAGTGCTTTGTTGTTGGGCTTTACCAGGAATCGTGCAATGTCCAGATGGTACATCTTACTGTCGGAAACGATAGTTTTTTTCAGTTTGTTTAGCGGAGCTATTCACGCTCAGATCAACGCGTCCCCAGAACGCCCAAATATTCTCTGGATTACCTCCGAGGACACTGGACCACAAATCGGTTGCTACGGAGATAAATATGCGGACACGCCACATATCGATTCGCTAGCAACTCGCGGAATGATCTACTTGAATTGTTGGTCAAATGCTCCCGTTTGCGCTCCTGCGAGAACGACAATTATCAGTGGCTGTTACCCGAACAGCCTTGGGGCTCAGCACATGCGCAGCCAAGTGCGGCTGCCTGATTCGATACGGATGTACCCGGCGCTGTTTCGTGAACACGGCTATTATTGCTCGAACAATTCCAAAGAGGACTACAACCTGGAACAACCCGTCAAAGTTTGGGACGAATCAAGCAATCGAGCCCATTGGCGTAAGCGGAAACCTGGCCAGCCATTTTTTTCGGTATTTAATTTTACAACTAGCCATGAAAGCCAGATCCGCACCCGACCTCACCGCGCGATTCACGATCCGGAAAAAGTCTCGATTCCGCCATATCATCCAGATACACCGGAGAGTCGCCAGGATTGGGCTCAGTACTATGACAAGATCACGGAAATGGACCAGCAAGTGGGCCAGGTTCTCGCTCAGTTGCGAGCTGATGATCTAGAGGAAAGTACGATCATTCTGTACTACGGCGATCATGGCAGCGGCATGCCACGCAGCAAGCGTTGGCTGTACCAGAGCGGGCTGCATGTGCCTTTGGTCGTCTATGTACCGCAGCGGTACCGTACCGTAGTGGGTGATCTTTACCAGCCTGCCAGCCAGAATAAGCGATTGGTCAGCTTTGTGGATTTGGTGCCGACAATGCTGAGCATCATGGGCAGTCGCCCACCGGCGCACCTTCAAGGGAAAGCGTTCTTGGGCAAATTCGCCGAAGGGAATCCCGAATACATCTACGGATTCCGCGACCGCATGGACGAACGATACGACATGTCGCGCGCGGTGCGAGACCAGCGATTTCACTACATTCGAAACTTTATGCCCCATCGGCCTCAGGGAACATTTTTGAACTACATGTTCCAAACACCTACCACGCGAGCTTGGCACAAACTGTTCGAAGAGGACAAATTGACCGAAGCGCAGAGTGCGTTTTTTCGAACCAAACCTGCCGAGGAACTGTATGACATCGAGAGTGATCCCTACGAGATTCATAACTTGGCTGGTTCGGCCGAACACGCCATGACTTTGTCTAGAATGCGCGATGCTTTGCAGAAATGGATGATCGAAATTCGCGATGTGGGACTTGTGCCCGAGGGGGAAGTATTGGAGCGATCCGGTGAGGCAGCTCCCTACGCATTCGCACGTCAATCCGAAAACAGCTCGTACATCCCGAGCTTGCTGGCTGCGGCCGACAGAGCTTCGATGCCTAATGTCTCTGTCGAAGCATTGATGGCTGATCGAACCAGTGCCGACAGCGCAGTACGATATTGGGTTGCAACTGGCCTGCTGATTCGAGCTCACCAGGAAAAGGATCGCAAGACCGCTGTTCGTGCCACGCGAGCGATGGCAGGCGATCCTTCTGCGTACGTGCGAGCGATCGCCAACGAGACGCTGGCTCGATTCGGTGGCTCGCCCGAGCGCAGTATGGCAATCAACTCGCTGTTGGAGCTATGCGATCTGGATGAACACAACTTATTTGTTGCGTTGAATGCACTTAACAGCTTGGACTGGAGCCAGCCCAGCAAGATTGAAATCGGTGACAAGCTATCCAAACTACCTGTCCGCGACAAGAACTTTCCGCAGCGTTATCAGGAATATGTATCGCGCATGAAAGAGCGAATAACCAATATCGCCAAGTAATTCCAGACGGTTGTTTCGGACTGGTGAAGCACGCAGAGGCACTTCGGTATTTGCCAAGTCCTTTCGGCATTGGTCAATGCAAGCTACGATTGTGGAGTTTTACGTTGAAGCATCCACATCGAATTGACGAGAAAGCCAATGCCTGCATCGAGTCTTCTGGCGCTCATTGATGATATCGCGACGCTACTAGATGACGTCGCCACCATGAGCAAGGTTGCGGTCAAGAATACCGCAGGAGTGCTCGGAGACGATCTGGCACTGAATGCCCAGCAAGTTTCCGGGATCGATACGGATCGTGAACTGCCGGTCGTCTGGCAAGTCGGGCTCGGTTCGCTGGTCAACAAAGCGATCTTGGTTCCGATGGCGCTGCTGATCAGTGCAGTTCTTCCCCAGGCAGTGATTCCGCTGTTGATGATTGGTGGAATCTACCTGTGTTTTGAAGGAGTCGAGAAACTCGCGCATCGCTTCTTGCATCGACACGAGGAAGAGGAGGAGCACGAGGATCGTTTGGCCGCGATCGCAGACCCCAAGGTGGACATGGTCGCGTTCGAGCAGGAGCGAATTCGCGGCGCTGTGCGCACCGACTTTGTACTTTCGGCGGAGATTATTGTCATCACTTTGGGAACCGTGCGCGAAGAGACGTTCCTGACGCGTCTGGGAGTTCTGCTGGCGATATCGATCATCATGACCGTCGGGGTCTATGGCCTGGTGGCCATCATTGTAAAGCTAGATGATGCGGGGCTGTTTCTTAGCAAACGCGAGGGATTGTCGGCAAGGCGCAGAGTCGAACGCAAGGTCGGAGCCGTCCTATTGGTGGCTGCTCCATTTCTGATGAAATTTCTTTCCGTTGCCGGGACGGTAGCCATGTTCTTAGTTGGTGGCGGGATCATTTCCCACAATTCAACTTGGTTGCACCACATATCGCATCACTTAGCTGAAATACTGGAGCATGTACCAATCATCGGTGGAGTTCTGCATTTCACCTTCAGCGGTGTTTTTGACATCGCAGTCGGCCTACTTGCCGGCGCCATGGCGCTGTGCGTCGTTGAGCTTGCAAAGCGCATGTTGGTTCGAAAATCTACCAGCCATCCAAGTGAATCCTCGGCACCATCAAATTAATAATTTGGCTCGTTTGATTGCCCTGAACTGCATATACTGAATAAGAACAAGCACGGTGCAGCAGGGGTCGCGGAAATCGATTGGGGATCGAGCGGTATGAATCTCAAGTCACTCTCCGGATTTTGTCGTCGCATGGGCGTGGGACTGAAGTCCGGTGTCGATATCTTGCGCATCATTGAATCCGAGACTCGCACCGGCGATGCACGCCATCGCGATGTGATGAAAATGATCCAGCTCGGCGTGCGCGAAGGCAAGAGCTTGGCCGGCGCCATGGTAGATCACAAGAAGCACTTTCCGCCACTGCTGATTCAGTTGGTCCATGCTAGTGAAGTTGCCGGGCGCATGGACCGCCTGTTTTTGCACATGGCTGAGTACTACGATGACTTGTTGAAAACCCGCAATCACTTCCTCAGTCAAATAGCGTGGCCGATGATTCAATTGGTACTGGCTGTTGTGGTGATCGGCGCTGTAATTCTAATTCAAGGACTGTTGTCCAGTTCGTCCAGCGGACCAGCCTACGATGCGTCTGGCTTGGGATTGAGCGGCGTGGGCGGCTTTATCGTTTATTGCGTCACCATATCGAGCATCGCTTTGATCGTGGGCACAACCATGTTCGGCGTTTGGAAGAATTGGTTGAATTGCCATCGCTGGCTGATGCCAATCGTACAAAAGATTCCCAATATCGGAACGGCGCTCACCACTCTGGGCCTATCACGACTGAGCATGACTCTCTCGATGCTGCTGAACGCTGGAGTCGAGGCTCGTCGCAGTCTAAAACAAGCGTTTCTGTCGACCGGCAACCATTATTTTATCAGCGGCATGGACGGTGCACTGGCCGCGATCGAGCAAGGCAATTCCTTTGGAGATGCCTTTGACGCCGCTGGGGTTTTTCCCAGCGAATTTCTTGAAGCCATTCGTCTGGGCGAATTGAGCGGGACAGAAACGGAGTCGCTCGATCACTTGGCAGTTCAATATCGCGAACGAGCCAAAGCTGCGTTGGGGTTGCTCGCCATGCTTGCCAGCGGAGCGGTTTGGTTGAGCGTGATGCTGATCATCGGGTTTATGGTGATCAAGCTAGGGCTCCAGTACGTCAATCTACTGAACAACGCTGGAAACATTTGACGGTACGATCATCGACGTCGCCTTGGCAGGGTGGTTGACTTTCACGTAGCCAGAAATGGCAACGATGATCGCCGACAACAGAACGATAATGGCCAGCCATTTTCCGCGCGAAGCGCGCATGGCCGCGAATTTCTCCGATCGGCCAACGAGCACCGATGCAATGAAAAATATCGCAAATGCGATCAATATCTTGCTGCCAACTAGAGCGTGATAAAGTCCGTCGCCTTTGTGTTTGGGGATGGCTTGAACGTAGTTGTAAAAACCGGTAACCAAAAATAGCAGGATTCCAAGATGTACGAATCGCTTCCATCGGGCGTTGATGAATCCTCGCAACTTGTCATGTTCGTCGGCATTGATCTGAGCAGCGGCGGGCATCAGCACCAACAACATAAAAACGCTACCACCCGCCAGCACAATTGCGGTCGCCACGTGGATGATGCGGGAAAGAGTATCGATCAGCATATTGTCAGTCCATGTATTTGCGGTTGGAATTACTAGAGTTTGCGCCCCAGAGCCATAGTATAGCAGGGACTAACGAACGAAGACGAGTCAGCGAATTCCTAATACCCCAGGCTTGCGCGCAATTGCGAAACAGGCAGCGCACGACGAGTCATTTGGACTTGGACCAATCCTTGCGCTGGCGACTGCTGGGAATGCCCATCTTTTTGCGATACTTGGTGATGGTTCGTCGAGCGACAGTCAATCCGATCTTGGATAGTTCCCCCACGAGGTCGTCGTCGCTGTATGGATGAAGTTTATCTTCTTTTTCAATCAATTCGTTCAGTCGCAATCGAATCGTATCCCAAGCGACATCCTCACCATCTTCGCTGCGCGTGCCGCCGACGAAGAACCGTTTGAGCGCGAAAATCCCGCGCGGCGTTTGAATCCACTTGTCATCAACAGCGCGGCTGATGGTGGTAACGTGCACTCCGACGACATCGGCAATTTGTTGCATTTTGAGCGGTTCGACGAACTCCGGCCCATCATCCAGAAATCGCTTTTGGTAATCCACAATCGCTTGCGATACTTTCAGGACAGTACTGCGTCGCTGTTGAATGGCTTCGATGATCCAGTTGGCCGACTCGATCTTTCGCCGAATGAACTCTTTCTCTTCCGTAGTCGCCGCTGGGTCAGCCAAACGTTTGCGATAATACTCGCTGACCCGCAGCGCAGGCAATCGATCGTCCTCCAAGCGCACGATGTATTTGCCAGTCGCGTCGGCTTCGACAATTACGTCGGGAGTTACCACTGGTACGTAGGCTTCGAGGAACGCAGCACCAGGCTTGGGGTTGAGATGATGGAATTCTTGTTTGACGAGCTGAATCGTTTCGAACGAATAGCCAGTCTTCTTCTGAATCAACGGCAAACGATTCTCGGCGAGATCTTCCAAATGATCCGCGATCAGAGTTTTCAGCTCTTCATAGTAATCCATGTCCGTGTCGAGTTGATTCAACAGGCATTCTCGCAAGTCTCTGGCCGCGATTCCGCGGGGTTCCAGCGATTGTACGATGCGGAGCGCTTCCTCGGCTTTGTGGATGTCGTCTTTGCCCTGGGTGGTCAGCAAGTCGCGCAAACTCGACCGAAAGTAGCCACCGTTGCGGGCATCAAGCGTCGAGATAATTCGCTCGGCAATTTGCTCTACATCGGAATCGATTTCCATTTCCGCCAATTGATGAATTAGGTAATCGTTCAACGACTCAGGGCGCTCCATGGCGTTGGACATCATGTCATGTTGGCGATCCTGAGCTTCCTGAATCCGATTGCTCGATCGCCGGAAATCGTCAAACGAATCAGGCATTTCGCTATCCATATTTGCCAGCCTTTCGAAATCCTCCTTGTTTGATTGACTGTCTTCGACGACCAATTCTCGCTCGTCCTCGGTCGGCTGGTTGGGATCGGCCTCCTCTTCAGGCTCGTCCGGCAGGGTCGGGTCCATCTCCAAAGTTTCCAACATTGGATTCTCGTTCATCTCCTGCTCGATGCGCTCTTGCAGCGCCAAAATAGGCAACTGAAGAATCTCCATCGACTGAATCATCTTCGGAGCCAGTTTTTGTGTCTGAATCTGGCGGGTTTCCATTCCAAAAGACAATCGCATGGCAAGCGCCTTTGAGTGAGTCCATGTTGTTTCAAATCAACCGACGTAGCATCGCAGCGGCCACCCTGGCCGAGCGCTACTACCTAGAATGTACCATTCGTAGCCTAGACTGTTGAGCCTTTTTTCAGACTTGTGACAAAAGTTGCAGGCGGCTCGAAAATTACGGGGGCAATCCATCCCCTAGATGGGAAATACGGTGGCTCAGAATTTTTGCCGGCCGGAAAGAGCATCTGCCAGAATTTCTTTGTTTGTGTGTTCTAGCACGCTGCCTGAAGTAATGCCGCGCGCCAGGCGTGTGATAACGACGGGAAATTCTGCCAGCATATTGGAGATATACAGCGCTGTTCCATCCCCTTCCACTGTCGGATTGGTGGCCATGATAACTTCTGCAAAGTTTCCCCGTCGCACTCGTTCAACCAACGCATCGATCGACAACTGATCCGGGCCAATTCCGTCCAGCGGTGCAATGCGGCCGAGCAATACGTGATAGAGCCCTTTGAAATAACCAGCCTGCTCCAGCGCCAGCAGGTCGCGCGGTTGTTCGACGATGCACAGCATTGAATGATCGCGACGCGAATCGGTACAGATCGGACACAAGTTAGATTCGGCCAAGTTGTAGCACACCGAACAATAGTGCACATTTTCGCGCACATTGCGAATCGAGTCCGCCAACGCTAGTGCTTCGGTCTTGTTAACTCGCAACAGATGGTACGCCAGCCGTTCCGCAGACTTGCGACCGATGCCTGGTAATCTCTCCAGATGGTCGATCAAATCGGAAACAGATTGAGACAGCTCGGCCATGGCCTGGATTTCGCGCTGAAAAAATAGCGAAGAGATTAAAGGCTTGAAAGTGCCGAGTCGAGTCCAGGAATATCGATTCCTCCGGTGGCTTCCTTCATCATATCGATGTGCATTTTGCGTACTTTGGCCAGCGCTTCGTTCATCGCCACAGAGATCAACTCTTCGATAGAGGCGACATTGTTACCAGCCACTAACTCTGGCGCCAGCTTGACGAGCTTAACCCTCCCATCACCGGACATTTCTACGTGCACTAAATTGCCCCCAGCAGACCCAGTGGCAGTTTCACGCGCAAGTCGTTCCTTGATCTCTTGGATTTTTTGGCTCAGCGAACTGGCCGAACGAAGCATTTGAGCGAAACCGGTTAAATTCTTAAACATGTGGCCAACCTGTTGAGCAAACAATTGTTAATCATCGAAATTAGCTTCCGCCGGCTCGTCGCGAATGATCGCTGGTCGCGCGGTGACCGGCCCAGGCTGTTGGCCTGAATCCACTCGCAATATTTCTCCGTCCAGCAACTGACATATTCTCTCGATCAATGGATGTTCTGCAACCTGCCGCAATTTCTTGGATCGAGCCGCCGAGCTGGTCGAGGCCGGTTCGGTGGGCTTTGGGGCTTCGCCAGCTTGCACACGAAAACTAATTTGCACAGGCCGTTCCAAAAGCGAACCAACGGCCTCGAGCAACGCCTGCTTGCGCTGAGGAACCTCGCAATACTCCACGGATTTTTGGCTGCCGGGAGGAAATACGATACACCATTTGTCGCTTCCTTGCGGTTCTACCGACTGGGCAAGCGAAGCGAAATTAGCAAGCATGCCTTCGATCTGTGTAGTTGCTTTTCTCCATTGCTCGAGGGCTGCTGCACTGCCGCTCGACTCAACCGGCTGTGGTACAGACACTTGGTCCATGCGAACAGCTTCGGTTGGTCGTGCCACCTTCGGCTCGGCGCGCTGGCGCGTGGCAGGTTCGTCTGCCGATCCATACGCCATTGAGTCCGCTGGTATTTGTTGCGTGGCTCGCGAGCGTGCTTCGGTCGAACCGGTGTTGGGTACAGCGGTCTTGGAAAGAGGCTCACTGGAGGAAAGCGGTAGTTGATTGGTTGTAGTTCTCTTTTCGAGAACAGATGGAACACTCGTGGACGTGATTAGTGGCGTCGCTGCCACCGAAGTCTTAGCAGTTTGTGTCACCTGCTCAGTGTTTTTTTTTTCGACCATCGCTGTTGGCGATGCCTTGCTTGGCTCCGCACTTCCGCGACCGACTGCCTCGATCAATGCGCCCACATTTGCTAGATGTTTCAACTGGCAAATCTGCACCAAAGCCAATTCCAGCAGCGTTCGAGGTTGAATGCTATAGCGCATTCGCACGAGTGCTTCATCGAGAATCTGAATCGATGCAAGTATCGTTTGCAGTCCCCAATCTGCAGTCAGCGACTGTAAGTTGACGTAACCTGCAGGATTTGCCAGTTTCAGCAATTCTGGACCACCACCGACCGACACCGTCATCAAATCGCGGAGATAACTGAGCAATTGTTCAGCCAGTTGTCCCGCATCTGCTCCCTGTTGCATGGCCGATTCAATCTGCTGCATCGCGCCGAGAGCCGAATAGGATTTCAAAGCGTCTACCAGTTCGAGCAATCGGCCTTCGTCGGCTGTGCCAAGCAGGGCATGGACCTGGTCGACAGAGATCTCGCCGGTCGAAAAGCTAAATATTTGCTCAAGTAACGACTGGCTATCACGCATCGAGCCAGCCGCGCGGCGAGCAAGCAAAGCGAGAGCATCGGTCTGCGCTCGATAACCTTCGCGTTCACAGATTTCTTGCAAACGATTTTGGATCGCCTCCATGCCAACCGGTGCGAAATCAAATCGCTGGCATCGGGACAGCACTGTGATCGGAATTTTTTCGGCATCGGTCGTACAAAAAATAAACTTTACATGCTCGGGTGGCTCCTCCAATGTCTTCAAGAGCGCATTGAAAGCTTGCGTGGTCAGCATGTGGACTTCATCGATGATGTATATTTTGTATCGAGATCGACTTGGCCGAACATTAATATTCGCGCGCAGTTGGCGAATTTCTTCGATGCCTCGATTGCTGGCGCCATCGATTTCGATGACATCCATATCTTCGCCGGCATCGATTGCTTGACAAATATCTGACGAATTGTCGGGAGATGGAGTCGAACCCTCGGGAGCATTGAGCGCCTTGGCGAAAATTCTCGCGGTCGATGTCTTACCAACTCCGCGAGCTCCGGTGAACAGATAGGCATGGCCAACTCTCCCCGAGACAATTGCATTGCCCAGCGCGTGAGAGATGTTGTCCTGCCCGACCAACTCGCCGAAAGACTTTGGACGATAACGTCGCGCAACGACCGTGTAATTTCCGCTCAATTGTTCGCTAGGACGTTGCGCGTCAGCCATAGGGATGCGCCTCGATAACCGCCTCATCGACCAGTTAGAATCGTATAACCGCAGCCGCAGATCAACTGAGGGCTGACGTCGATCCTCGCCTGCGGCTGCGGGTTAAACGATGGATGATGTTTTGAGTGACTGCACAGGAGAGGCCCTCGCACAAGAGTACCCCGCTTATGGCTGCTACAATTAAGTCCTGACCAGGTTCACAGTTCCCCCTCGCGAGGGCCCCTGCTGAGCAGTTCACTCGAAAACCAAACTAAGCTTGCTCTTCTCACGATTTTAGCGTCGTCCTCTTGGCCGTCCACGGGGGCCGTGGTCACGTCCGCCGTCATATCGACGATGATTTTCCATGTTGTTTGCGATAATCGACTCTAACGAATCGGCCCAAGTTGGAATTCGACGATGTTTATTCCCGCCCTCGTCGAGCTCATTTTCATTTTCCACGTCAAAGACTTCGTCAATTTCGTCGCTCGCATCATCGGCCCGCGATCGATCGTATTTGGGGATTTCGCGGTCGACACTCGCTCGAACTCGGTCAGAAGACGAACTGCGTTCTGCTGCTGTTCGCTCTCGGGTTTCTCGCTCAGGGCGATCTCTATCGGTACGGTCCATTTCTGTGCGATCGCGACCTCGGGCTAGAGTGCGATCACGGTCTGAGGAATGACGTCGATGGTCTGAGTCGCCACCACGAGCAACCTCTCGCGTCGCGTCGCGTCGCGTCGTGTCGCGATCACTGTCGGTGCTGCGATCCGCAATTTTCTCTTTGCGTGCACCAGCTTCAGTCTCGCCGTTGGGCACAGTTCCTTCAGCTTCGTCGTTGCGTCGGCTGCCTCTACCGCGACGCCGTCGTCGATTGGATCTGCGTTCTGCTTCAAATTCAGAGTTTTCGGAATCGAGCGCCTCTGAATCGCGAGAAGTTATTTTGGGCTCACCCCAAGGATCGAGTATTTCGACTGAGTCGTCCGCCGCGGGTTCATCGTCCCAGCCTACTTTGCCAATTACGGCTTGCTCGTCGGGTTCGCGAGATGTGGACTCAGTCGAGTCTCTGTCTCTTCCTCGGCCCCCGCGTCGTCGTCGTCGTCGTCGTCGTCCCCGCCCAGAGGAATCTTCATCGCTAGTTGGCGCGGACGAAGACGTTTCTTTTGAAACATCGTCATCGGAGTCATCAATATCCCAGCTAACGTCGTCCACAATTCTGAGTGAACTTTCTTCGCGCCAGTCTTTTCCCGGTTGGCGAGGAGCATCTTGGAATAGAGCGTCGAGCGCCGAATTCGCTTGAGAATCCGATGCGTCGTCTATTGCTGGTGGCGAGTCCAACCTAGGTCGCGGACGCTCCGATTCAACTCGCTCCGAACGCGACGAGGCTCGCGGTGCAGGCTCGCGGACAACTCGCGCGGGTGCCTCTTCCACGGTCGTCGGCTCAGGCTTCTTGGCGACTTCCTCCGAAGCCGATGAGAGCCCAAACATCTTTGTTAGCGAGTCCCATGACGAGCGACGTTTCACAGGCTCCGATTTGGGTTCGTGTTTCGCCTCAGGCTGGCTGGCAATTTTTTCTTCTTTCTGTTCCTTAACTGCAGGTGGGCTGGCATCAACAGCAATTCGTCCGCGCGCTGGAAGATCCCTTTCGACAGCCTTCTCGGCGATGGGTGTCGCCAGGGGCTCTTTGTCCTTACGAGTTGTCTCGATGTACTCGGAACTGGCTGGCCCGAGAGCTGGCGGTTCGACCGGAAGGCGTCGCCGCGCATCCATTCCCGGCGCACCCAATAAATCGGCTATCGATTTCCAATGATCTGACATATTCTGTTTACTGCCAAAACTGTCCAAAAAACAAAGGTAGGCTGATAACAGCAAATGCTGATTCAGCTAAGACCGGAGGCTACCGCCTTCCGCCTGACAATAGCGCTGCGCTGTCCTGGTAGTATAGCCATTTGGGATAATTGCGAATAGGCGAATCAATTTACGCAAAGTTTTTTGCAAAGTAAGGAAACATGAAGGCACTGGTTAAGAGCAAATCGGAACCTGGATTGTGGCTGGAGGACGTTTGCGAGCCGACCATCGGCATCAACGATTGTATGATTCGAGTTGATCGCACGGGGATTTGTGGGACGGATATGCACATTTATAAGTGGGACGCGTGGGCTCGTAAGACGATTCCCATTCCCATGGCGGTTGGGCACGAATTTGTCGGCGAAATTGTGGCCGTCGGAGCTAACGTTACCGATTTTCACCCCGGCGATGTCGTTAGCGGCGAAGGGCATGTCGTCTGCGGTCGCTGTCGAAACTGTTTGGCCGGTCGTCGTCATCTATGCGCCCATACGAAAGGAATTGGTGTCAATCGTCCGGGAGCCTTTGCAGAGTACCTGTCCTTGCCCATGACTAATGTGTGGCATCATCATCCCGATATCGATCGCGATGTGGCGTCGATCTTCGATCCGTTTGGCAACGCGGTTCATACGGCCCTGTCGTTTCCGGTACTTGGCGAAGATGTATTGATTACCGGAGCTGGGCCAATTGGTTGCATGGCAGCCGCCGTGGTGCGCCATGCAGGTGCCCGCTTTATCGTGGTTACCGACATTAATCCGTGGCGTTTGGAGCTGGCCAACAAGATGGGGGCGACGAGGTGTGTCGACGTCCGTCACGAGAGCTTGGCTGATGTACAACGTGAGCTGGGGATGCTGGAGGGATTCGACATCGGGTTGGAAATGTCTGGAAACCTCGATGCCTTTCGGGGAATGCTGGAAAATATGGCCCATGGCGGCAAGATTGCGATGCTGGGTATCCCTACCGAACCCATTGCGATCGATTGGAACACTGTCGTTTTTAATATGCTGACCATCAAAGGCATCTACGGCCGCGAGATGTACGAGACGTGGTACAAGATGACGGTTATGATCCAAGGCGGCCTCGACATTGCGCCAGTGATTACTCACCGGTATCATTACACCGACTTTCAGGCTGCGTTTTCGGCGATGAGCACCGGACAGACTGGGAAAGCGATTCTCTATTGGAGTTCGCATCCACCTGAGTAGCCGTCTGCCCCGCACCGCTGAAACCAAGCCAACTCTCGTTATTGCACAAGCAGGATGGTAGCGATACGATGAGCCCAGTTTTCATCGGCCAATCTATGAAGAAATGATTAAGGGTACGATTCTTATGGGCCAACGTATTGTGATGCGGACTGGCGAAGCCCTGGTCGAAGGGAGTCCAGAATACATTTGTGCGGAACCTGAAATTATCATCGGTGAACTCGATGGACCAGTCGGCCAAGCGATGGCGATCCTGGTCGGCGATCAGGTCAAAGGGCATTCGCGCGTATTCGCGATCCTGAACAGTGACTATCAAGTCAAACCGGCGACATTGATGGTCAGCAAAGTCACCGTGAGCGATGCGCGATATACCAATATCCTCATGGGAAGTGTTCAAGCTGGAATCGCCAATGGGGTTCTGGATGCGGTTCGAGCAGGCTATATTCCCAAAGAGAAAGCCAATGAACTGGGAATCATTTACTCGATCTGGCTTGACCCCAGCGTATTGAAGGTCGAAAAAGTGGACCATCAAGCACTGTTTCAAGTCAATCGCGACGCGACGGTGAAAGTCATCAAGAAAGCGATGGCTGGCGAGCCGACGATCGATTGGTTGCTCGAACACCAAAATAGCATCGAGCACTTTTTCCATAAACTCGGCGTTGATGGGCAGCTTTGATTGACTCGTAATAAGGAGCCGAGCCACTACACTATGAGCCAACAAGACCCACGAGTCGTGTGGCACGCGCATGCTGTCACCGGCGCGGAGCGTCGGCGATTGATGGGCCATCGTGGCTGTGTGATTTGGTTCACGGGCTTGAGCGGCTCCGGAAAAAGTACTCTCGCCAATGCAGTTGATGCAAAACTGGTCGCACGAGGAATTCATACGTTTCTGCTCGACGGCGATAATATTCGCCATGGCCTGTGCGCTGGACCGAATTTGCTGACCCAGGAGCATGGCGAGGATTTTGCGCAACGGTTTGGATTGGGCTTTGGTCCCTTGGACCGCGAAGAAAATATTCGACGCATCGGAGCCGTAGCGCAGCTCTTCGCGGCGGCAGGTTTGGTTACGTTGACTGCGTTCGTCAGCCCCTATCGACGCGACCGCCAACGCGTGCGCCGCTGGGTTGAAAGCCAAGGACAATCGGGCGATTTCGTCGAAGTTTATGTCGATGCTCCCTTGGAGATCTGCGAACAACGCGACCCCAAGGGGCTCTACAAACTGGCACGCGAAGGCAAGATCACCAACTTCACCGGTATTAGCGATCCGTACGAACCACCGACAAACCCCGAAATTACCGTACCAGCGGCGCATCGCGCGCCCGATGATTTGGCCGATCAAGTTATCGAGTATTTGTTTGCTACCGGGCCGTTTTCCAAAGAGCAGTTGCGGTGAACGATTCTGCAAGCCTGTCACGATTGACAACCGAAGGAAGGAACGCCAACTCTTCGGCAATCGATTCGCTCGGTACGTTGGAAATTGTCCGGGTGATCAATCAAGAAGATTGTTTGGTCGCTGATGCAGTAGGCCGCGCGGAGAATAGTATAGCGCAAGCGGTCGACGCTGTGATTCATTCTTTTCAAGCCGGTGGGCGACTGATTTACTTGGGCGCCGGTACCTCAGGACGTTTGGGTGTACTCGATGCGAGCGAATGTCCGCCGACTTTCAATTCTCCGCCCGACCTAGTTGTTGGACTGATCGCCGGTGGTGACGGAGCCTTGCGCAGGGCGATCGAAGGCGCCGAAGATAATCCCACCGCGGCTGAAGACGACTTGCGACAACTGGCTTTATCCTCGCGCGATTGCGTACTTGGTATCGCGACCAGCGGTCGCACGCCCTACGTCATCGGTGCGATGGAGTTCGCGCGGGGCATTGGTGCAACGACTATTGGACTGGCATGCAACCGTGATTCGGATATGGTCCCACATTGTGACGTTATGATTGAAGCGATTGTGGGGCCAGAGATCATCAGTGGCTCGACACGCATGAAAGCGGGAACTGCGACCAAGCTGATACTCAATACGATCACTACTGCCGCGATGGTACGTATTGGCAAGACCTTTGGAAATCTAATGGTCGACGTGCGAGCGACCAATTCCAAATTGCAAGCGCGCAGCATTCGACTGGTGCGTATGTTGACGGGCTTGGATGACGCCGCGGCAATAGAGCTGCTGGTTCGAGCGGACCAGCGAGTAAAGACTGCGGTGGTGATGTACCATCGTCAAACCGACTGTTCAACAGCCAAGCAACTGCTCGAAGCAGCCGGAGGTCAGCTTAGAAAAATCGTCGGAAACATTTCCATCATCGACCCTGTCTCTTAGTACCGGCAGTCGAGATGATCATCGCCCAGTGCTCCCAGCGTGTGCCAGCAGTCCTCGTAACAAACTGCGGTCGCTGACGAAGTGCTCGGCGGTGCCAGCAGTAATTCGCCCGTCGGCCAGCAACCGCTTGATGGATTCGTCCAATGGGATCATTCCTTCTGCGCGCGACGTCATAATGTAATTGTCGATGCTCTCCAATTTGCCAACGCGAATCGACGCTGCAATCGGCGATGAATTGAACAAGACCTCCAGTGCCAGTTCGCGTTTGTAGTTTGCTAGCGAACTGGGCAGCAGATGTTGACAAACGACCGCGCGCAGGCTGGCTGCCAGTTGTGCTCGAATTTCCGCCTGCACACTTTGAGGAAATATGTCGGCGAATCGCGAAATTGCCCCCTTGGCGTCGCGTGTATGCAAGGTCGCAAAGACCAAATGGCCGGTCTCCGCAGCACTGAGCGCGATCTGCGCTGTCTCGACGTCGCGAATTTCGCCAACGAGCATTACATCTGGGTCCTGACGTAAGCCGTACTTGAGCCCCTCAGCAAACGAACTGACATCGGTCCCAACTTCGCGCTGCGTGATTACCGAATTGGCCGCGCGAGGAAAAATATACTCGACAGGCTCTTCGACCGTGATGATGCGAAAACCACCTTCCTGGTTGAGCATGTTGATCAACATGGCCAGCGTAGTCGACTTTCCAGAGCCCGTAATTCCGGTCAGCAACACCAAGCCATTTCGAAATTGGGTCAGCTTGCGGGCTAATTCACCTGGGAATCCCGCCCAGTCAAGATCCGGGATCGTTCCGGGAATGAACCGAAAACAAGCTCCGATATGGCCGCCACTGAGAAACAGATTGACGCGAGCTCGATTGGAAAAGCATGACGAGTTGATTTGCAGGGAAAAATCTAAGTTGCGATCAACCCTTAATTGCTCGATCATGTTCTCCGGCAACAGCGCCATCAAAGCTGCATCCAACTCCGGCCCCGTTTGGTTCGACTGTCCTGCGAGTGACCGCAATTCACCGTGGACTCGCAGGTAAGGTGGGTATCCAGGAGCCAAATGAAGGTCGGACGCGTCGCTAGCTAGAGCGGATAACAGCCAACTCCTGGCAGGCTCAGGTAATTGATCTTCATCAAGCTGAATTGTCATGCATAATTCCAAATTTCGTCGTGGTAGGCAGGCTTGCATGTATATCGTTCGACGGCAGTTCGTAGCACTTACCAAACCCCGCAATGACAAGCAAGTTTCTGGCGATAGAATCAAATAATCTCTCCATGCAATCGTTCAAATCATTACTTTCCTCGCGGGTTGGTTCAGCCCAGCGGTAGCCGTTTCCCAGTAAAAGCATGAAAAACCACGTGAAGTCAGAACGCGAGTCCGCACTCGAAATTGCCTCCACGAGAACCGGTCCAATGCGATCATACCGAACCAGGATGCAATTCGACCGTTCTATGTATCTTGTCGCGATACCGTACAATGGTGCAGCGTATTGGCAACCAAGTAGAAAAAAGTCCAAGGAAACTCCAGCCGAATGACTCGCAAGATTCAAATTTATGATACGACGCTGCGCGACGGTGCTCAGGGTGAAGGAGTTAGTTTTTCCTTGCAGGACAAGCTGAATATTACTCAGCGGTTGGCAGAATTCGGCATTGACTATATTGAAGGTGGTTATCCTCTATCGAATGAAAAGGACGTCGCATTCTTCGAGCGAGTGCGACATTTAAATCTTGGACAGAGCAAGGTTTGCGCATTTGGGATGACGCGCCGCCGCGGGATGAAAGCGCAGGACGATCCTGGTATGAAGGCCATGGTAAATGCTGGCGCGCCGGTTTGCACCGTCGTCGGCAAGAGCTGGGATTTTCATGCGACCGAAGTGCTGGGCGTGTCCCTGGAAGAAAACCTCGCCATGATCGGAGAGAGCGTCGAGTTTCTTGGCCAATCGTGCGCGATCATTTACGACGCTGAGCATTTCTTTGACGGCTTCAAAGCGAACGCTGATTATGCGTTGAAGGCCATTTGCACTGCCGCAGCCGCAGGCGCCCGATGCATCGCATTGTGCGATACCAACGGAGGTACGTTGCCAAATGAAGTGCAAGAAATTGTCACGGCAGCGAAGCTGGCATTGGCTAAGTACTCGGTCGACGTGGGCATCCATTGCCACAATGACGGCGAACTGGCCTGTGCGAATTCGCTCGCGGCTGTGGCTGCGGGCTGCGCTCAAGTGCAAGGAACTATCAACGGATTGGGCGAGCGATGCGGCAACGCTGACCTAATCTCTGTCATGGCCAACTTGGCGCTCAAGCAGAAGGGATTCGAAGTGCTCGGAGGCAGAAATCTGGATCATTTGACGGAGTTGTCTCGCTATGTCTACGAAACTGCGAACCTGCAACTGCGCAGCAACCAGCCCTTTGTCGGCCAAAGTGCTTTCGCACACAAAGGTGGCATGCATGTTCATGCAGTCGCCAAAGCCGCGCATACCTACGAGCATCTCGATCCAGCTTTGGTAGGGAACGAACGACGCATATTGGTTAGCGAACTGTCGGGCCGATCGAATATTATCGCATTGACCACCAAACACAATCTTCAATCCGATCGTGCATTGATGGATGAGATTTTGGCCGAAGTTGTGCGACGCGAAAACCAGGGCTACCAATACGAAGCTGCCGAGGCGTCGTTCGATTTACTGGTGAAGAAGTGTGCTGGTTCTTATCAGGAGCATTTTCAGGCAATCAAGTATCGCATTCTGGCTGGCGACCGAGACGCGGGAACTCATCTGGCATTTGCCGAAGCCATCGTCAAACTGCGAGTCGCTGACCAGGAACGATTCGAAGCCGCGGAAGGACACGGGCCCGTGAATGCACTCGACGCCGCGCTGCGCAAGTGCCTAATTGAGTTTTATCCCAATCTGCAGCAAATGCACTTGGTCGATTTCAAAGTTCGCGTGGTCAACTGCGATGCCGGTACCGCCGCGCGGATTCGCGTCAACATTGAAAGCTCGGATGGGCACGATGTTTGGGGAACAATTGGTGTCAGCGAAAATATCATCGAAGCCAGTTGGTTAGCTTTGGTCGATGCCGTCGAATACAAATTGCTGAAAGATGGTTAGCAGTACGCCACACCGTGACGCGAACAGAATCGATTACCAATCTCTTCAACCCATCGCATACATTTTGGCGGACTTGTTAATTGGAAAACATCGAAAACGGTCATGAGGATTGAAATGAACACGCCAGCAACGGATATACCTAATCGCTTTGATTATCAAACCGTCTGTCAGGAGATTTACTCCGCTTGGGAAGCGGCGGGGTGTTTTCACGCGGAGCCGAATACGGGTCGCAAGCCTTTCGCGATCGTCATCCCACCACCGAACGTCACCGGAGCGCTCCACCTGGGCCATGCGCTCAACAATACTCTGCAAGACATTCAGATTCGGTGGCATCGCATGATGGGCTACGAAGCGCTGTGGATGCCAGGCACCGATCACGCTGGCATCGCGACCCAGGCGGTAGTCGAGCGGCGGCTCAAGGAACTGGAAAACAAGACGCGGCACGATCTTGGCCGCGACGCGCTGGTAGCGCGGATCTGGCAGTGGAAGGATCAATACGAAGCGCGCATTCTGAACCAATTGAAACGCATGGGTTGCAGTTGCGATTGGCGGCGCACTCGCTTTACGCTCGATGACGTTTGCGCGCGGGCCGTCCGAGCGACTTTCTTTGATTTATTTCGTAAACGCTACATCTATCGCGGCAAACGTCTAGTCAATTGGGATACTTATTTACAAACCGCAGTCAGCGATGATGAAGTTTTCCATGAGACTGTCAAAGGGAATTTTTGGCATATTCGGTATCCTGTCATCGATCCCCGGCCCGACGAACCAACCCACGTGACGATTGCCACGACGCGCCCCGAAACGATGCTGGGCGATGCTGCGGTTGCGGTTCATCCCGATCCAGCAGCGGCATTTGATGCGGCTGAAAGAGTGTTGCGCGAACGGTTGGCGGCGGCGTCAACGAAAGAGCGCGAACCAATTCAGCAGCAACTCGACGATTTGCTGCAACGTCGCCCGGAATCGTTGCGCGAGCAAATTCTGTTGCGAGATATGGCGCTCCGCGGAACCATGCTGCGTCTGCCGTTGCTCGATCGACTAATTCCGTTGATCGCCGATCCGTGGGCCAAACCTGAGATGGGAACTGGTTGCGTCAAGATCACTCCGGCACACGATGCGAATGACTACGAGGTCGGTTTGCGCTGCTCGCTGCCGATGATCAACATTCTCAATCCCAACGGAACATTGAATGCAGAAGCGGGCAAGTACGCGGGACTGACGATATCCAAGGCGCGGCAGCAGGTCGTCGCCGAACTAGAAAAACTGGATCTGCTGGCGCACGTCGAGGATCGTGAGATCGATTTGGCGCACAGCGACCGCAGCAAGACGCCGATCGAACCGCTGCTGGCCGATCAGTGGTTCGTCAAGATGGATACGCTTGCCCAAAACGCCATCGATGCGGTAACGAGCGGGCAAGTTCAGATCATCCCCGAGCGCTATGCGAAAGGGTATGTCGATTGGTTGAGCGAAAAGCGAGATTGGCCGGTCGGCCGTCAACTTTGGTGGGGACATCAGATTCCCATTTGGACTCGAACGTGTGATTCCGCCGAGGCAGCTAAACGGATTGCCGCCGAAATCCGCGCGCGGCCCGAAGCCGTTGCTGGGCGCATTGAGGCCGAAGTTGAAGCGCCGGATTTGATCCACGTTTGCATACGCGACGACGGCGACGACTTGGAACAGGAATTTGCCGCAGCAGGCTACACGCGGCAAGAGGACGTTTTGGACACTTGGTTCAGTTCAGCACTCTGGCCACACTCGACTTTGGGCTGGCCCGAACCGACTGCCGCGCTGGATTACTTCTATCCTACGAGCGTGCTGATCACCAGCCGCGACATCATTACGTTGTGGGTCGCACGTATGGTCTTGATGGGACTCAATAATCTCGGCAAGATCCCGTTCCACCAAGTATACATTCACCCCAAGATCTTGGACGGCTTTGGTGAAACGATGTCCAAGAGCAAAGGTAACGGCGTTGATCCCATCGACGTCATCGATAAATTCGGTCCCGATGCGCTGCGATTTGGTTTGGCTTGGCTGGCGACGGAAACTCAGGATGTCCGCATGCCCGTACAATTCGAGTGCCCGCATTGCCAAACTCTGGTGAACCAAACCAAACAGAATCGCACATCGCCCACGATTGATTGCCCGAAATGCCGCGAGAAATCTTCGACTCAATGGGCTGAGAGCACTGAAGATGTAGCGCTGCCACGCGCAGCGGTGGTCAGCGAACGATTCGAGGTCGCGCGGAACTTTTGCAATAAGCTCTGGAACGCAGCTCGCTTTGTCATGTTGAATCTCGATGGCTTTACGCCCGAGCCACTCGATCCGCGAAAACTGGCATTAGAGGATCGCTGGATTCTCAGCCGTCTAGCAACCACGACGCAGGCAGTTTCGCAAGCGACGGCTAACTACCAATTTGCCGACGCGGCGAGAAGCGTTTACGACTTTGCGTGGGACGAATTCTGTAGCTACTATGTGGAGATGGCCAAGCCGAGATTGCAAAATCCTCAAACCAAAGCCGATACTCAGCGCGTGCTGGCACATACATTGGATGTCTTGCTGCGTCTGCTTCATCCCATGATGCCTTATATTACCGAAGCGATTTGGCAGCAGCTTGCCAAGTTCGGTCCACAACGTGAATTCGGGCAAGGTTCTCCCGCGTCACGCTGGTTGATACAAGCGGCCTGGCCCGAGGCTCGACTGGAATTTTGTAGCACCCAGATTGAAGATCAATTCGCCAAGTTTGTATCGGTGCTGGGGGCGCTGCGCGAGATTCGGTCACGTCAGAATATTCCTCCCAAGGCCGAGCTCAAATTCTCTGTACGTTGCGATGCGTCAGAGGTGGCATTGCTGGAGCCTATGCAACCATTTTTCAAGTCGCTCGCGGGTGCGATTCCTGTCGGCTGGGGTCAACAGATTTCAATGCCTGCCATGGCGGCGGCTTTGAACGCTGAGCGGATGGAAGTCGTCGTCGATTTGGGTGACTTTATCGACGTCCCCGCTGAAATCGCCCGCAACGAAAAGTTGTTAGAAAATTTGATCAAGCAAATTGCCGGAAAACAAACCAAGCTCTCCAACGATACTTTTGTTCAGCGAGCTCCGGCAGATGTGGTCGCCAAGGAGCGCGAAAGCCTCGTTGAATTGGAACAGCAACGCCAGTCCGTCGAAACCGCGCTGGGAAAACTCCGCTCACTCACCAATGCGTAACCGCTTGCAGATTGGAGCCAAGAAATTGGACAATCAAAAATCAAAATCGCAGTCGACTTGCCGGTGGTGGAGCTATGCTGGACAATTGTTTTTGAATTGCTGTAAGAATTGCATGTTGGATCGCGGAAAGTTGCCAAGTGATTGATGAAACAGGTAATTGCCATTGTTCGCCCCTATTTGGCGCAGCGCGTGATTGAGAATCTAAAGATGGCACCTTTGGAAGCCTTGATGGTGCGGGAAGTCAAAGGATTTGGGCGACAAAAGAGTTACCTGGAGGAATATCGAGAAAGTGAATTTGCGTTAGCGTTTTTGCCCAAAGTTGAAATTACGATGTGGGTTGAAGATGCGCGAGTGCAAGAGGTTGTACGCAGAGTGGTTGAGGTCGCGCGCAGCGGGCGCATGGGAGACGGAAAAATCATGGTTCTGCCGCTAACTGGATTCGTGGATATCACGGATGCCACTATGTAAACGGAGCCCGCTAAAGTAATGTTGGTCGTCGGCCCAGTCTCCAGTGCAAGGAACCTCAACCATTGATTCTGAAAAAATCGTCGACCGTTATTCTCGGCAAAAGAGATTTGCGACACTAGGCGAATCGGGGCAACGCCAGCTTGAGAAATCCCAAGTCCTTATTTGTGGATGTGGTGCGTTGGGCTCGATGATCGCGGAGCGTCTGGTGCGCGCCGGAGTAGGCAAGCTGCGCATCGTGGACCGCGATTGGGTCGAAGAATCAAATTTGCCTCGCCAAACTCTGTTCACCGAAGTTGACGCCAATGAAGGACGCCCCAAAGCGCTGGCCGCAAGCAACGAGTTATTGAGGATCAACAGCCGAGTATCGATCGAGGCTGTGGTCGAGGACGTAACGCATCGCAACATCGCGCGGCTGGCGGATGGATGTCAGTTGATCATGGATGGTACGGACAATTTTGAAACTCGACTGTTAATCAACGACTTGGCCTTGTCTCAGGAAATTCCTTGGGTACACGGAGGAGTATTAGGCGCGGGCGGTCAAGTCATGTCGATTCTACCCGGTGTAACTGCTTGTTTTCGATGTTTAGTGCCCGATCTGCCTCCGCGCGAGTCGCTGCCGACGTGTGACACAGCGGGAGTTCTCGGGTCAGCAGTGGGCATTATCGCTTGCTGGCAGGTGGCTGAAGCGATGAAAATCCTCACCGGCAATCTGGATGACGTTTGTCGCGACCTGATGGTCATCGATACATGGAATACCGCGGTACGATTAGTATCGCTGGAAACGCTTAAGCAGACCGGAACGTGTCTGGCTTGCGAGCACAAACGGTATTCGTTTTTGTCCGGAGAGCACGAAAGTGAAACGACGGTATTGTGCGGCAAGAATGCCGTACAAATCGCTGCCCCCAAGGGGACCACGATCGACTTGAGTCAATTACGCGATAAACTCGCTGAATTCACCACGGTTTCCGCCAATCCGTTTTTCATTCGCTGCGAAGTTGACGGACATCCGCTTACGATTTTTCGCGATGGACGCACGATCGTCGGTGAAACCTCTGATCCGTCGCTGGCCAAGAATCTGCTTGCCCGTACCATCGGCGCCTAAGGAAAGTCGCCAAAGTCTCACGGCGGGCAACGCGGTAGGATTCATGATTAGCACCATTGCACGCTTGTTGTGGACGGCCATAGCTGAGTGGGCTACAATCCTGCGACGTATTTGTTCCGGCCTTACCAAGGCGATATAACGCGATACGGTTTTGCTGAGAGGGATAAGGAATTGGCTTCGATTGAGATACTTGCCAGTGGCCGGATTGACGAACGTGAATCGGCATTTCCCCAGTGTGTGGAGCTGCCCAGTGGCGACGTGCTGTGTTCGTTTGGCGTCGGCGGGGGCCAATTTGTGCATGGCGGGACGGATTGGGCACGGTCAACCGATGGTGGTTTGACCTGGCAGATCGAAGGCACTTTGCTGCCTCATTCCGAAGACCCGCCATCGGCAAATTTCCTAAAGCTGAGTCTCTCGCCCGACGGCACAACAATCTACGCTTACGGAACGAGATACTGGGGTGACCCGCACGAGCGATTTGGTAAACGCCGGGGCGAAACGGTTTTGAGTGTATCCAGGGATGAAGGTCGTACTTGGTCGCCGCCTTCGATCGTACCGATGCCGGATTGTCCACTGGAGGTGTCGCATTCGTTACGGCCACTGCGTTCGGGAAGGTTACTGGCGCCGGGAGCCTTGCTGGCTGCGGAAGATCGTTTGGGTGAAGAAATTTTTGTCAAAGTCTCGGACGACGGCGGCCAGTCGTGGCCCCATCATCGGACAGTCTTTCGAGACCCAGACGGCAAGCTTGGGTTTTGGGAACAGAAATTTACAGAGTTACCCAACAATCGTCTGCTGGCCACTGCTTGGACGGTATCACTGGGCGACTATCACGACCAGGAGAACAGTTTTGTGATTTCTGATGATGGTGGTTGGACGTGGTCACCCAGACGATCGACGGGGATTCGCGGCCAAACGATGTCTACGATGTGGTTGGGAGACGACCGATTGTTAGTCTTGTACAATCGCCGATATGGTGCTCAAGGAATCGTGGGTTGTTTGGCAACGTTTACGGCAACCGCCTGGAAAGTTCATTACGAAACTCTGGTGTACGACGCCAAAGCAAATCGTGATGGACCGAACACTGGTAATACGGGCGTCGACGAGCTAGCTAGTTTTCAATTCGGATTTCCAACTGCAATTCCGCTGCGCGATGGGGCTGTGTTGGTAACGAATTGGAGTGTCGAACGCAATGTAACAGGCATTCGCTGGACCAAGCTGCGAGTGGGCTGGTAGCCACCTGGCCTAGCGCACCGAGGTGTTGGCCCATGCGTCTGTAGGGGATATATGGGTTGCGCCTTCCTGGAGCGCGGTGCAGCTTCTCTGAACGAACAGATTTTCTCAATCCGCCGCCTTTTCGATATCGGATTCATTTGACATTTGCTGTAGATATCCTAGGTTTCAAGTGTCAAATCAAAGTGTTCGCCAGCGGCAAGCGACGTGGCGTAGTTTGTTGGATCTGCCGAACATTTTGGTACGTTGCGTGAAAGCTCAAGGCAAGCGGCGGTGGCGAAGCCGAGCGGCAGTGAGGTTCACGGTTGGTTATTCCTATCCTTAGCTTGCGGCAATCGTCGCGGCGGCCTCGCAATCGGAGAGTTTGCAATGAAGAATTTCGCGTCGAAGATCAATCGTTTCTTGAAGTCGGAAGACGGCCCAACCGCAGTTGAATATGCGGTGATGCTGGCTCTGATCGTCGTTGTTTGCTTGGGTGCGATCACCTCGATCGGTACCAAGGCAAGCTCGACGTTCACGTCGGTTGCCGGCCAGCTCTAAGCGAACCTTTCGCTCCTGGGAAGCCAGTCGCGCTGATGCATTGGATACCGGGAAATAGCTGCTAGCAGCTCTGCGAGCAAGGTCGGCGTTTCTGTTTTGGAAACTTCGCCTCGCGAGCGGGCTCACTTTTTGAAAAAACCAAGTCAAGCGGTCGAAAATCCACTACGGAATTTCGACCGCTAACTTGCATTGATCACACGGCATTGAAACCATCGCTTCGTCTCCACGGTGCTAGCGGAATTCTGATCGCGCCGGTCGCACACCAGAGCTGCGAACACTCATTCAAGCGAAGGATAGAAATGATACTAAATTTATTACCAACTGAATCCATTTCCGGATTGTGGGAGATGGTTTGTTGCATCGGCACACTGTTTGGCGCCGTTGCTGTTTGGCTGTGCAGCATGCGCTAGTCCGCTGCGATCACAGGCCAGGTAAAGGATCGAACGGGGGAAACGAAAATGTCAGTCGAGCAAATTGCCACTCACTTTTGTGAGAACTGGGCCGTCTGGTTCTTGTCGATTACGTTGATTGTGGCTGCAGTAATAGACGGATTGTATCTCAAGGTTCCGAATAAGATCACTTATCCACTGATAGTCGCGGGTTGGATCTATTGCGGCTGGGTCGGCGGACTGAGCGGCTTTGGAATGAGTGTGCTTGCGACATTCGTAGGGATGGCAATGCTGTTCTTCCTGCATCTGATCGGTGGCATGGGAGCCGGCGATGTTAAGTTGCTGGCGGGAATCGCAGCCTGGGTAGGCATTGAACATACTTGGTGGATCTTTGTCACAACGGCCGTAGTGGGCGCGATCATGGCAATGGGCCAAATCGCTTGGTCTGGAAACTGGATCAAGCACTTGGTTCAAGCCAAGTTCATCATGAACGAAATTGTCACCGTGCGTAATGCTGACAAGCTTTACGATCTCGCCGCAGAACGGAAACCACGAATGCTACTACTGCCTTACGGAATTCCCATGACGATATCCGCGATTGGTTACTTTGCGTGTATGGGTATGCTGTAACGGTTGTGCCGATGAAATCCATTTTAGTGATCGAACCAGCGGCTACCCGTCGAAAACTTACATAACGGAACGACCTGTACGCAAGATAGGAAGAATGGCGAAGCGAAGTCGTGAATGTGGATTCTGTGGAGTAGTTCAAATACATCGGGCTTGTCAGCGAATCTGGAATTCCTGAATTCCAATTTGCTGAAACGCCAATGAACTACTCGATAGTCAACCACAGCGAGAATGTGGATTTCGTCAGCCTGAGAAACTGGAGTCACAGGCATTCCAAATGTTGCGAGATGTTGGGTCGATAGGATGCGACTCTCCGCATTAGCAGGCTAGCGGCAAGGCAAACTGGCGATGCGAGCAAAATCAGTAATTCTGTTGGTAATTGCCCTAGGATGTGGCATGGTCGCATCCGTAGGGATTAGCCAAGTAGTCTTGGACAAGAAGGATAAAGGTGTCGAGCAAACGATCGACATCTTCGTCGCGGTTAAAGATCTCGACACGCTACAGAAGCTGTCTGCCGAGACCGTCAAGCTGGAAAAATGGCCCAAAGATCGGCTGCCAGATGGCGCGATTTTGAAATTCGACGATCTTGAAAACAAATACACCAATCAGCGGTTGTATGCTGGCGAGCCCATTCTAGCTCGCAAGCTGATGGATTCGGCGGACGACGTATCTACCAAGATCCCTAAAGGCTATCGCGTATTTGACCTATCGGTGACCGATCGCAATGGTGGCGTGGGGTACATCAAACCCGGTGACCACGTCGATGTCGTCGGAACATTCAATGTACGCGGCACCTCCGAAGGTCGCACTGTAATGCGCAATGTCAAGGTCTTTGGCATCAATGGCAACACGGTTCGCGAGTCGGACGGCGGCAAAAACGCCAAAGCCTCGACGGTGCAGTTGCTAGTAAAACAAAGCCAGCTCGAAGCCTTGACTTTGGCGAATACCATGGGCGAGCTGCGATTGAGCCTTAGGCCGCCAGGAGATTCGCAAGACGAGTCAACCGATAACGGCACGGACTTTATGAATTGGCTGAATAAAGCCGAACAGGCAGCCAAGCCCGCTCCAGCGATCGCAGAAGCTATCCCAGATTTGTTTAAGTTTAACACCGCCGTGTCGAAAGTTGAAGATGACAAGAATCAACTGCTGATTATCACTCCTAGTGGCGTGACAACTTATAAATGGTCTAAGGACAATGAGATGCCGCGTAAGGAAGAGGAAACATCCTCAACCGGTGGCAATAAAGCACTCAATGGCAGCGGACAGTTTTCAGGCACCGGTGGATATGCCCCCAATTACCCTGGTGGAGCAGCACCTACGAGTGGCCAGAAAACCACGCCTACGACCGGTAAGAGTAAGAGTCCCTCGAAAACGACCTTGATCGACGATGAGGCCGCCACCGAGGAAGGGGCCGACACCGACAAGAAACGACCGACCCCAAGCCAATGAACTTTGAATTGAACTTTGCTCGAACCTCATTGCGAGCTTCGAGATTGTACGACACGATACGATTGGACCGCAGGTGAGACGAAAACGAATCATGGATGATTTTCCGTTCGTCTCACTGAACAAGAACAAGGATGTCAGCGGATGTCTGTCACACGCAGATCCAAGAATCGGTTACTAGCCCTGGCGCTCGCGGGCGCCAGCGCGCTGTTGAGTGGTACCACACTTGCGCAGAGCGGCGCAGTCTCCCAGTGGTCACTGCCTGATACTCCGGTCAAATTGGTCTCTACCGATCGGCGACAGTCAATCCAAATGATTGTCAATTCCAGTCGTGAAGTGACAGCGGAAAAGCCGTTCAAGCGAGTGCGCATTCAGAATCCAAATATGGTTTCGGCGATTCCTTTGGAAGGGGGCAATCGTTTGCAGATTTCCGCGATCGCAACCGGCGTGACCCAAGTCGATTTGGTGGAAGCGGACGATTCGGTACACACGGTCGAAGTGATGGTGCTGGGCGATGTACGCGAACTCGAGGCGATCCTGCGAACGCAGTTTCCTTCAGCACATCTGCAAGTAATGCCCGTCCAACAAGGTTGCATTATCTCCGGTGTGGTGACACGTGACGCCGACGTTGAACAAGTGATCACGATTGCAGAACTCTTTTTTCCGACGGTAGTGAACAAAGTCCAAGTGGCTGGTGTGCACACAGTTCAACTTGAGACTCAAATCATGGAAGTCTCGCGCACAAAATTGCGCGAATTGGGAATCGACTGGGCACTCAGTAACGGCAACGACTTCGTTTCGCAAACGGTATCTGGGTTGATCGCCAATACAACCACGGCCTCTGGCTTGACCACCGCCGGTAACGAGACGTTCAAGATCGGAGTCGTGCAGGGCAGCACTCAATTCTTTAAAGTGCTTCGTGCCTTGAACCAAAATAACCTAATCAAAGTTCTCGCCAATCCCACATTGACTGCCGTGGATGGACGCCCCGCCAGCTTTAATTCCGGCGGTGAGTTTCCTGTGATTGTGCCGTCTGGTCTTGGACAAGTAGCAGTACAATTCCGCGAATTCGGAACGCGTGTGGACTTCGTCGCGAAGGTTCGCGGCGAAGGTAAAATCTGGTTGGAAGTCCGCCCTTACGTCAGCGAAATCGACCCGACTAGGTCGGTGACGATCAGCGGAATTAGCGTGCCAGGGTTGCGCAGCCGGTTCTTGGAAACTGGAGTTGAAATGCAAGCCGGACAAACTCTTGTGTTAGGCGGGTTGCTCCAGTCGCGAACCGAAGTGGTCAGCACTGGGCTTCCGTGGTTCAAGGACCAACCATACATCGGAGCATTGTTTCGACGTAACTCCGAAGTCCAGAACGAAGTCGAATTGCTGATCACGGTTACTCCCAACTTCGCTGGTCCACTGGATCCGCACGAATTACCGGGAGGTGGTCCAGGCTTAAATACGCAAAGCCCCACCGATCGCGAATTCTACTGGCGCGGCTACATGGAGTCGCCACGAGTTGACAACAATTGCCAGACTTGTGGTCCAGGCTTTGCGCAGGGAGCCACAGATGGTCGTGTGATGATGACTCAGTCGGATATCCCCATGCCAGCCGGAAATTTTGGTTCGTCGTCGATGAGTCCCGCGCCGGTCACTACCAGCGTCGGTCCCAACGCACCGCGATTTGCTGAACAATACAATTATCCCAATGGTACTGGTCCCGTCGGTGGCACCGCGCAATTGCCTGGAGGTAGTGCAGCCATTCGGTAATCCCCGATAACGATTTGTAAACGGTAATACCCAACGGTGTTGTACCTTGACCGCCAAGCTGCAATATCAAGCCATGGAATAGACAGTTAGCCAAGTATGAGTAACGTTTTACGAATTGCTATTGTCGATCCTCGCGACGACACACGTGAAAAACTCAAAGCCATGCTCCTGAGCTTGGATATCGTGTGGCTGGAAGCAGAGTGTTCTCGGTACGAATTCTTCCCGGACGTCATCGCCCAAGCGAATCCTGATGTCGGAGTGGTTTGCTTGGATTCGGACTCCGATAAATCGTTGCAACTGCTCGAACGGATGCGCGGCGAATCGCCCGATGTCGCCATGCTGGTGGTCAGCAGTTCGAACGATGGTCAGTTAATTCTGCGAGCCATGCGCGCCGGTGCCAAGGAATTTATCACGCTGCCGGCCAGTCTCGAGGACTTGCTGAGTGCGTTGCAGCGCATCGCAGACATCAAATTCGGTGGCTCGGAAGGCAAGAACCGCAGCTCGCGCATCATCGCGGTTGCGGGCGCATCCGGCGGTGTCGGCTGCACCAGCATCGCGGTGAACCTGGGTTGTATCCTGGCCAAGAACCCAAGCAATACCGTTGCCTTGGTCGACTTGGATCTGGCCATTGGCGATGCAGACGTATTTCTGGATGCGATACCCGATTACAGTTTGGTGGACGTCACGCAGAACGTCGCTCGTTTGGATTTTCAATTACTCAAACGTTCACTGACGAAACACAGTTCGGGACTCTATCTCCTGCCTCGACCTGTACAGTTGCAAGATGTCAAGCTGATTAATCCCGATTCGCTGCGACGAGTCTTTGGGTTGCTGAAGGCTACTTTTACGCACATCGTGATCGACATCTCCAAAGCTTTCACGGAAAGCGACCTCACGGCGCTCGAATTGGCCAACGATGTCATTATCGTCGCGCAGCTCAACTTGCCCTGCCTGAGGAACTTGGTTCGCCTGATGATGTCTTTCGACGAAATCGAGGGCCTGAAGGACTGCGTCAAAGTCGTCATCAACCGCGTTGGACTTGAGAGCGGCCAAATCAAACTCAAGAAAGCCCGAGAGACAATCGGTCGCGATATCTACTTTCAGATTCCCAACGATTACCGGACGATGGTGGAAGTTCGCAACAACGGAGTTCCACTCATTGAACAAGCGCCCAAGGCACCAATCACAGTCGCCATGCAACAGCTCTCCGATATGCTGCTTGGCAAGACCAGCGCCGAAGCCGATGCGGAATCCGAAGCAGCCTCTTCATCCGGCAGCTCCTGGCGCGGTTTCTGGCCCGGCAAAGCCGTCAAACCCAAAACCAAATGAAGTGATCTTAGGGTAACGATTGGCAGGAATGATCCTCGCGATTCCCTTTGGGTGATTCTGGAAATCGGCATTTCACATCAAAATTGCCTGCCAAGCTATAACGCCTGGCAGCAGGTTCTGTGAATCTATCTCGGCAGCTAGACGTATAGGTCGAGCTTGCCAGCGCCTCCACCGCCTCCTTCAGCTTTGCCAGCTCCACCGCCACCTCCCCAGGCTTCTTCGGTGGTTTCGCTTAGATCGAGCTCATCGGTCGCGGTTGCTGCTGGCCCGTCCGCGCCTTCGGCGGTCTCGTCTTGTTCAATCAATTGGGCAGGACTGATCGTTGCGGTCTTCAATGGTAGATAGGGAATCGATGCTGACGTACACGAAGTACAAAGGGCCATGTTTTACCTCCAGGCGAGTTTTGCAAGGAACAAAAACAAGTTAACTGCAATAGAAAACATGGGATATTTTTGAGGCTTAGTCAAACAAATCCACGAGAACTTGGCAGGACGACCAGGGAACAAGTAACGCGTTCCCGTTACTTCCCTACAATCGGCATGACCGGTCGTATTTTTGGTGCGACCATATTTGCAAGTCGGCGAGTTTCCAGCGGCCAAGGATGCTACGCCGGAAAATGGTTCCAGAATGCGAGCCATGGTCACAGCAGGAAAGCCGATCTTCGACTACAATTCGACGCGTCTGCGGCGCCGTGAAGCTGACCGCATTGTTGACTCCTAGTTTTATTGAAATGTTCTCTCTGGGGCGGTTTGCTATGCGTATAGCGCATCATGTGTATTTTACGTTGATCGACAGCTCAAAAAGCAAGGTAGAGGAGCAGTTAGCTGCGTGTAAGAAATTCTTGGACAATCACAGCGGAGTTGAGTTATTCGACATTGGAGTATTGAATCCCGATCTCGCTCGGCCAGTAAATGATCGAGCTTACGACGTCAGCTTGCACGTGGTGTTTACCGACAAGGCGGCTCATGATAGATATCAGACGGACCCTCGTCACTTGCAGTTTATCGCGCAGCAGAAACCCAATTGGAAACAAGTGCGAGTGTTTGACTCCGACTTGTGCGAATGAAATTGCGAGTTGCATCACCGGGCAAACCCACTTTCCCATAAAGCGATGATTCACAGGTGTTATTTCAGGCGAAGAACATGTTGCGATTGAAAAAACTATTTCTGAGTGCGTTCGGCTTGTATTGTCTGCTTTGTTGTGGGCCAAATCTGAATTGTGCCCGCGGAGAAAACTGGCCTGGATGGCGCGGGATGCGTGGCGACGGGACCAGTTCTGAACAAGGCTTGCCGACGGAATGGTCGGCTACAAAAAATATCGCTTGGAAAGTCGAGCTTCCCGGCAGCGGACATGCCTCGCCCATCGTTTGGAACGATCGAGTATTTGTTGCCACTTATTTACCTGAGTCGCATCAACGTGTGGTGTTGTGCCTTGATCGACTGTCCGGCAAGACGCTGTGGCAGCGAACGACTATCCAGTCGCCGCCTGAAACCAAGCACTCGTTGAATAGTTTTGCTTCCAGCACACCTGCCACCGATGGTAAGTTGTTATACGTTACTTTTTTCGAAGCCAGTAACAAAATGGTGCAGGCCACCAATGTCTCCGCGCCGCGCGATGTTTCGTTTGGCGATATGGTTGTGGCCGCTTACGATTTTGACGGAAATCAACGATGGCTGGTCAAGCCCGGTCAGTTTGTGAGCGTCCACGGGTATTGCAGTTGCCCCGTTCTCTACGAAGATCTTGTGATCATCAATGGCGACCACGATGGTGAATCGTTTCTGGTAGCGCTTGATCAATTGACCGGTAAAACTAAGTGGAAAGTTCCACGCGTAAACAATACTCGCAGCTACTGTACGCCCATTGTTCGCCAATTCGACGGTCGCACGCAGTTGATCATGTCGGGTAACAAGTCGGTGACCAGTTACGATCCTCGAACTGGTCAATTGCATTGGGACATGGATGGCCCCACAGAACAGTTTGTGGCGTCGATGGTCGATAATGGCAAGCACGTATTTCTGACCGCGGGTTTTCCCGATAAACACATCCTGGCCATCGATCCGAAGGGTCGCGGAAAGATTGATGATTCCAAAATCGTTTGGCGATCCAAACGTAACTGTTCTTACGTTCCTTCGCCGATCATCGTCGGTGATTATTTTCTAGTGACCAGCGACGATGGAATCTTGAGCTGTTACAACGCCGCAACTGGTGAGCGCATTTGGTTCGTTCGACTGGGACCGCATTACAGTGGTTCGCCAGTTACTGCCGATGGCTTGGTCTATTTCACTTCCGACGACGGTACTACGAAAGTTGTTCAACCTGGTGCTACGTTTCAATTGGTCAGCGAGTGCAGACTTGACGAGGCCTGTTACACTTCGCCAGCAATCAGCCAGGGGCAGGTATTTATTCGCGCTCAGCAGCATCTGTATTGCATCGGTATTAAATAGTTCTAGACGAAGGTTGTTGTGGTGAAAGCCAAGATTGTATTATTGCCCGGTGATGGCATAGGTCCAGAGATTGTAGCGCAAGCAGCGCGTGTCTTATTGGCAATCGGTCAAAAATTCGGGCATGATTTCCAGTGTGAGGAGCATCTGATTGGAGGAATCGCAATCGATACTCACGGCGACCCGTTACCTGCTGCAACGATTGCGGCTTGCAAGGCCAGCGATGCGGTGTTATTAGGTGCCGTGGGTGGGCCAAAATGGGATGATCCGACCGCTAAGACTCGTCCCGAGGCAGGTTTGTTAGGAATTCGCAAAGCAATGGGATTGTTTGCGAATTTGCGCCCGATCCAAACTTATCCAGAATTGGTAGACGCTTCGCCGCTTAAACGAGAAATTGTCGAAGGGACTGATATTCTCTTTTTCCGAGAGCTGACTGGCGGAATTTATTTTGGTCCGTCGGGGCGAACAACTAAGAATGGCATTGAGGAGGCTTATGCGACAGAGGTTTACAGCGTACCGGAGGTCGAACGCATCGTCAGGTTGGCCGCAGCGGCAGCGAGAAATCGCCGTGGCCGGGTTACCAGTGTAGACAAAGCCAACGTGCTGGAGCCCAGCCGATTATGGCGTCAGGTCGCTGCGCGCGTGATGAAAAACGAGTTTCCCGATGTAGGCTACGATGTGGTTTTGGTCGATTCCATGGCGATGCACCTAATCAGCCGTCCTCGCGATTTCGATGTCGTGGTAACCAGCAATATGTTTGGTGATATCTTGACCGATGAAGCTTCCATGTTGCCCGGGTCGCTTGGTATGTTACCGAGCGCTTCAATTGGCGCAGATGGCCCAGGCTTATACGAACCTATTCACGGTTCGGCACCCGATATTGCTGGTAAAGGCATCGCTAACCCGCTGGCTACCATCTTGGCTGCCGCCATGATGCTGCGTTATTCATTGCGGCAGGAATCAGAGGCATTGGCCATTGAATCTGCTGTAAAGCGAGTGCTCGCGTCCGGTGCACGTACCCAAGACATCTGCCGCGGCGGTCCTTCCATCAGCACCATTGTGATGACTGACCGAGTGCTCCAGGAGTTGGGGTGAACCAGGGACCGATGGCGTTCGCTGGCCAAAGGTGCGACCTGCACCGGTGGCAAAGTTGACACAATGCCATAGTTGGGATCGGTGAGAAATATGCCACTGGGAATCAGACCAACTGTCGACTTTGTATTCAAGAAGATATTTGGGTCGCCACAGAACGCGCAAGCGCTGATTGGATTGCTCAATGCAATCCTTGACCTGGAACGTCCGATCGAGTCGGTGGAGGTCCTCAACCCGTTCAATTACCAGGAGTTTGCCGAAAACAAACTGATAGTATTAGATGTTCGTTGTCGCGATTCGGCTGGGCGGTCGTTGAATGTAGAAATGCAAGTTTCGGCCTACGCCGGCTTGCTCGAACGCTTGGTTTATTATGCTTGCAGTATGTACGTAGATCAGCTCGAATCCGGACAGAACTATGCCCTCGCTGCGCCGGCCATCTCCATCTGCTTGCTTAGCCGCCGAATATTTCGAGACTCTGATCAAGCACATCATCGCTTTCAAATGCTCGACGCGTGCAGTGGTCGAACGCTACGCAACGCCATCGAGGTACACACAGTCGAGTTGACAAAGTATAATTTGAGTGCGGCAACGATAGCGACGCGTCCGAAATTGGAGCAATGGACCTTTCTGCTGTTGCACGCGCACGAGTACGATGCGGATCAGTTGACAGCGATTTTACCAGGAATCGAATTCGAACAAGCTATCAAGACGATTGCCATCATTTCAGCCAAGGCGGAAGATCGACAGATGTACGACCAACGAGAAAAAGCACAGCGCGATTACAATTGGGCCATTTCTGGTGCACGTGAAGAAGGTCGAGCAGAAGGTCGTGATGAAGGTCATAAAGAAGGTCATAAAGAAGGTCATAAAGAAGGTCGTGATGAAGGTCGCGCGGAAGGCAAGTTGGCTGGCAAGATTCAGATGTTACAAGAGTTGCTACGAGATCGAGTGTCGACGGACATAGAACTCTTGAACAAGCGTCCAGAAACGCTGGCCGCAGAACTGGCGACGTTGCAACAGCGCCTGCGAGGCCGCGATAATTAAGCATGGCGAGCGTCAACTTCTAATACTAAACCCTTCGAGATTCCGTTGTTAGGACACCAAACATGCTCAGCGCTCGATCCGTCACTGCAACCATATTGTTATCGTTATTGGCTTGCGGTTGCGAATCGCCGAGTGTAACGAATACGACGCCAAACGCATCGCAGCCACCGGCACCTGCAGTTCAGGCACCTGCAGTTCAGGCACCTGCAGTTCAGGCACCTGC
>SXGS01275795.1_pt1 | contig 35177 bp, 21 predicted proteins | sample 3174681 | NCBI WGS metagenome assembly SXGS01 (sample SAMN11356861, study PRJNA531348) | freshwater metagenome | isolation source: freshwater sample F1-80 | place: China: Fuxian Lake, Yuxi | collected 2017-12-25
CAAGCGCGCCATTCGACAACCTGTCAGCGGTTGGCCTCGCCTCATCGAGCCCTCCTATGAAACCGGTGACTTTATATATGTCGTCAATCAAGTTCTGCAGACTACTTGATTTCTATTTCTTAACGGCATTGCTCCTAACCCAGCGATTTCCGTCCTCGAATTCGGTACTCCTCCGCTCCAATTCCCTGCAACGTTCCAACTCCCACTCGCATCCGCAATCCAAGCCCGAGTTGTGGGAGCGGCCTGCAGCATCCCAATCCAACAGCCAGCCGCCATGGCAAACAAAGTCAGCCAAAACCGAGAAAACATCTGAAAGTATCTAAACACTCAGATTTACTTTATCGCAACTGTGAAAACTTTGAAAGGAAAACTCTTAAACGGCGCAGTCCCTGGAGAATCTTCGCAAACTACTGCAGATAAAGTTTTTACAAAACAATCACCAGATCCACAAGGGATAAGCCTCCCTCTTCCTCAAGGTTTTAGCAAATATCCACGAGGTTCAACTGCCGTGTTAAGGGTTAAGGCATGGAGCAACGCCTCCGCCCGTGTCGATTCCTAGACCAGGTGCTTGACTAATCCGGGATCATCCCAGGGTACGTCGTGCGCGGGCGTGTGAAGGAGGGGGTTGGCGGGCTCGCTCCACCATGCCTGCGGGAAAAGGGCCACGCGTTTCCCGGAGCGCAGTCGCATCGCGGGCAAGGACTGGCCGCGGAGCCGAGCCGCCAGGGCAAGGCTGAGGTCCACGCCGAAGCGCGAACCCACCACGGAGAGCATGGACGGCCGGGCGTTGCATTCGAGCAGAAACGCGCGCCCGGTGCGGCGCTCGATCATGAAGTCGAATTCGGCAAAGCCGGTTAGCTTAAAGCGGGAAGTCAACGCCTTGGCCGTGGCGGTGATTTCCTGGTGTTTGAGGGCTCTGACAACGCTCGCGGGACCGGTGTCGGGAGGAAAGAATTGTTCCTTGAGCAACGGATAGCCTGCCAGCAGTTCACCACGCCAGGCGGCCAGGGCATACGAGGCCGGCGTGCCCTCGATAAATCGCTCGATGCGCAGTCGGAGGCCCTCGTCCGCGCTGGACACAACCGGCGCCCCGGCCCTCGATCCGGGGCGGCCGTGGTCCGGCACCCGCGCCGGTGGCGGGTCCTGGAGCGCCTCGAAGGCCGCCCTCAGTTGCTTTCGGGTCCTGCACACGTGCACGTCAATGCCGGCCCAACTCAGCGGGTGCTTGAGCACAACGGCATTCCCCCGCTGCTCGCTGAAGAACTCCATAGCGTCTGCCCACACTGCCACGGTTCGCTGGGGCGGGGCGCGCACACCCAGCTCGGCGGCGACTCGGTGCGTCAGGTTTTTGTTGATTGTAGCCCCGAAATAGCATGGATCACCAAGGGAGTTGCTCACGGATCGATGGATCCGCGGCGGCAAGCATGGATTGCTGACGCCGTTACCCGCGAGGAGGGTTTCGTGCAGGAACAGGGTCGCGGGATCGTCGCCTGGGATGATCAGAAGCGGCCGCCAATCTGCGACGGCTTGAACGAGTGCTTGCCGCCAATGGGCCGCCTGAGGACTCGGTTGTCTGAGCAAGTAATACCAATCGACGTAACGCGTCTGGCGCAGATAAGCCTCCGGCAAGCAGAGCGCGGCCACTCTAATGCCCGCCCGATGCAGCTCGCGGGGCAGTCGCGAGATGCCAAGCCAATCGCTGCGTAAAGCAACAATCAGAACCTTCGGGCCCAGGGCTTTCATAAAGGGATTGGAATCTCCAAATGGACGGGCGCACACCTTGATTTAAAGCAACAGGCTGTTCAACCTTAAAACGGCAGTTGAACCTCGTGGAGATTTGCAAAAGCCTGGATGCCTCCCCCGATGCTGGACGTGGAGGACCGGTCGTTGACAAGCTATGGAGGTTCAGTGCAAGGTGGTACCCATGGCACCAGATCCCACCCTGATTCCCAGCCGCTTTGGCGGCCGAATCAGCCGGCGCGAATTCCTGCGAGTGGGAGCGTTGGGAGGCATCGGACTGACACTCCCCGATCTCCTGGCGGGAAATGGGACTGGCATTGCCGCCCGCGCCGACTCGTGCATCGTTATTTTCCTCAATGGGGGGCCAAGCCACCTGGACATGTGGGACATGAAGCCCGACGCACCGGCCGAGATTCGCAGTCCTTTCCAGTCCATCCCCACGACGGTTCCCGGAGTCAGGTTTTGCGAGCACCTGCCCCGGCTGGCTCGGCAGATGCACCGGTGCACCCTGGTTCGATCCATGAACCACAGCGTGAACAACTCCCACGCGGCGGCCGTGTATGCGGCCCTCACCGGCCACGATCGTGGCGAGCAAGGCGGCGGGGCCAAACCCGAGGATCATCCGAACCTCGGCGCCGTCCTCGCAAAGCTGCGCCCGGGCGCGCCGTCAGCTTTTCCCTATGTCGCGCTGCCCTACAAAACGCAGGAAGGCGCGGGAGGGCCTCTCCAGCCCGGCTTCCTCGGCGGGATCATCGGGGCCAACTACGATCCGTTCTGGATCCTGGAGGATGCCAGCGCGCCCGATTTTCGCGTCCGCAACCTGGTCTTGCCCAACGATGTTTCGGCCGCGCGAATGGCGCACCGCGGGGAGCTTCTGTCCGCCTTGGAAGGCCCGTTTCTCCGACAGCAACGGCAGTCCTCCGCCGCCTACGACGTCATGAGCGATCTCCAGAAACGCGCCTTCAACATGCTGGCCTCCGACTCCACGCGGCGCGCGTTTCAGATCGATCAAGAACCCGCTCAGGTGCGGGATTCCTACGGTCGGAACATCTACGGCCAAAGCGTGCTCCTCGCGCGACGGCTCATCGAAGCGGGCACGCGCGTTGTGACGATGTCTTGGGCGCCGGACGCCAACGCCACCTGGGACACGCACAGTGACAACTTCAACAAACTGAAGAACACCTTGCTGCCTCAATTCGACGCCGCGGCCGGCAGCCTGCTTGGCGACTTGGCCGAACGCGGAATGCTGGATCGTACACTGGTAGCCGTGCTGGGGGACTTCGGCCGCACGCCGCGCATCAACGCCAACGCCGGACGCGACCACTGGAATGCGTGCTACTCAATTCTGCTCGCCGGCGGGGGCATCAAAGCCGGACTGGTTCACGGAGCCAGCGATCGGACCGGATCGACGCCTGCCGAGCAACCGGTCTCGCCTGGCGACATCATCTCCACCCTCTATCACCTGCTCGGGGTCAGTTCGCAGTCAAACATTTACGATGTCCTCGGCCGCCCTCACCCGCTCGTGCCCAGGGGTCGCGTGATGACGGAGCTGATCGGCTAGTCCTCTCGATCTCGAGTGCGGTCGGCGGGGGATCCGGTTATGGCAGCGCAAAGGCCACAATACTCCCTCCGGAGGGCCGGGAGGTTTTTCCGCCTCCTGCCGAGATCACCACGTATTGCCGGCCGCCCACCATATAGGTGCTTGGGGTGGCGTTGCCTCCGAACGGCAACGCCGCCTGCCATAAAATCGCGCCGGTCTGCTTGTCAAATGCCCTGATGGTTTCGTCTGCGGTAGCGCCTATGAATACGAGGCCGCCTGCCGTGACAACCGGGCCGCCATAGTTCTCAGTGCCGGTCGGAGGAATGCCCCTCGCCTTCAGCGCCGCGTATTCGCCCAGCGGCACTTTCCACTTGATTTCGCCCGTGTTGAGATCCACGGCATTCAGCGTTCCCCACGGCGGCTTGATGGCAGGATAGCCCTCTGCATCCAGCCATCGGCGGAATCCCGTGAAGGCGTAGGGCGGCGTCGTGTCTTTCGAAGCGGCAGGGTTGCCGCCCGCGTCGCGTCGCGATGCCGAAGGCTGCGCCGCACCGGTTCCGAGGACGTAGTCCAGTATGGCCGCACGCTGGTCGTCTGAGATACTGTCAAATGCCGGCATGCGACCGCCGCCTTGTTTCGTGATGAGGCTGATTTCTTCCCGGGTTTTTCGGCTGGAGACATCAAGCAGGGAGGGAAATCCTCCCGGCGCGTTGCCCGCGCGATCCAACCCGTGGCAGGGCGCGCAGAACGCCATGTAATCCCGCTCGCCGCGGGGAACGGCGGTTCCATCAGCCCGCCTGATTTCAACCATTTGCAGCAGCCACGGCATCTCATTGATGTTGACGTAGTACACACCTTCGGGATCCGCGGCGCCACCGCCCCACTCCATGCCGCCATCAAATCCTGGAAACATGATTGTCTCCTGCAGGCTGGGCGCGGGAAACGGCCCGAAATTGGGCGAAGCGCGGATTCGATCCAGCGTGTTGGTGTACGCTTGGGGACTGATCCTCGAAACATCGGCTTCGGTATAGCGCTGGCGCATCAGCGGCGGGGGCTTTGTTGGAAATGGCTGAGTGGGCCAGGCCTTCTCTCCCCGCAGGTTCGAATCGGGCACGGGCTTTTCCTCGATTGGCCAAAGCGGCTCGCCCGTGACACGATTGAACACAAACAGCATGCCATGCTTGGTTCCCTGAGCCACTGCATCCACCTTCTTGCCGTTGTGAGTCACGGTCAGCAAAACCGGCGGACACGGCAAGTCCTTGTCCAGCAGGTCGTGATGCACAATTTGGTAGTGCCACAACCGCTTTCCCGTCGATGCGTCGAGGGCCACCAGGCTGTTGGCGAAGAGGTTCTCCCCATGACGAAACCCGCCGTAAAAATCGGGCTCCGCGGTCTTCGTGGACACATAGACAATGCCTCGCTCTTCGTCGAGCGACTGTCCCGGCCACGGCATCACGCCGGTCATCGTTTTATAGGCCTCCGCCGGCCAAGTCTCGTATCCGAACTCACCCGGGCGCGGAATGAGATGAAAAATCCAGCGCCTCAGCCCGGTTCGAACGTCGAACGCCCGGACCGCGCCAGGTCCTCCGACACCGCCAATGATGAGGACGTCCTTGTAGACGACGCCCGGAGTGTTGAGCCCAACGCCGGGGGTCCCCTCCACATCGAGGCCGGTGCCCAGATGGATGGAACCATTCTGGCCAAAACTGCGGATGACCTGCCCGGATTTCGGATCGAGGGCATACAGATGAGTCCCCGCCGACGTGAACAAGCGTTGTTCGCCGCCGGTCTCGTTCTGCCAGTAGACCAGGCCGCGTTGCCTCGAACCGCCGCCGGGTCGTTCAGACGTGGGACTCCATTTCCAAATTTCTCGACCGGTTGCCGCGTCCAGAGCGATCACTTTCCGTGCGGGCGACGCCGTATAGAGCACGCCCTCGATAACGAGATTATTCGCTTGATACTCGCCTTTGTCGCCCGTGTCGTAAGTCCAGGCGACCTTGAGCTGGGCAACGTTCTCGCGGTTGATCTGCCGAAGCGGGGAGTATAGATTGCGAGACTTGTTTCCTAGGTAGGCGGGCCAATCGACGGTCTCCGCGGACCGGCCTGCGGCGGCGCTCATCGAGAGCAAAGCCACCACGACTGTCTTTTCAACCTTGAGACGGCAGTTGAACATCGTGGAGATTCGCAAAAGGCTGGATGAGAAAGCCTTGACGAATTGCGAGGCATGTCCCGCGTGGATCTGGTGAGTGATTCGGAAAGACTTTATCGCCAGGATCTTGAGAAGATTTGCCATAGCCAACTGCCGTTTTAAGGTTCAACCAACACTTTCATAGGTAAAGGAGCCGGATCTTTCTGTGTGGCCTTTGTGGTGCGTCGACGGAGTCTCAGGCGAGCAGATCGCGGACTATTTTGCCCGCCACATCCGTTAGACGATAGTCGCGCCCGGTGTGCCGGAACGTGAGGCGCTCGTGGTCGAGGCCCATCAGGTGCAGAATCGTCGCGTGGAAATCGTGGACGTGGACCACGTCTTTCGCCACATCGATGCCGTAATCGTCCGACTCGCCGTACACCGTTCCCGGCTTCACGCCCGCACCCGCAAGCCACGAGGAGAAAACCCAGTGGTGATGCTCGCGACCTTTCGCATCCGCCGCGCTGTTGAACGGAGTTCGGCCGAACTCCGTGGTCCAGACCACCAGCGTGTCCTCCAAGAGGCCGCGCAGCTTCAGATCCTTGAGCAGGCCGGCAATCGGTTGGTCGACATTTTTCGCCAGCGGCGCGTGGGTGAGCATGTCGCCGTGCGCGTCCCAGTTTTCGGACGAGCCGACGTCGATCAGCTCCACGAAGCGCACGCCGCGTTCTGCCAGCCGCCGCGCGACGAGGCACTGCCACGCGAACCCCTTTGTGCTGCCTCGTTCGAGCCCGTAAAGCTTGAGGGTCGCATCGCTCTCCTTCGAGAGATCAAACACGTCAGGCATTTCGGACTGCATGCCGAAGGCCGTCTCGAATGATTTGATGCGCGCGCTCAGCAGCGGGTCGTCGGCGCGCGTGGCGAGGTGGCGCTGGTTCATCTTCGCCATCGCGCCCAGTTCAAGTTCCTGCAGACGATTGCTCTCCGCGCGGCGGCGAATATTCGCGACTGGTTCCGCACCCGGCAGAACGAGCGTGCCTTGATGCGCGCCCGGCAGAAAATCGCTCCCCCAGACCTGGCCGCCCGCGTAAGGCGTCCTCGGCGCGATCACGACGAACGACGGCAGATTGCGATTCTCCGTGCCGAGCCCGTAGCTGACCCACGAGCCGATGCTCGGCCGCGCGAATGTGAACGAGCCGGTGTGTATGCCGAGCGTCGCCTCGTAGTGATTCGTGTGATCCGACTTCATCGAGCGGATCAGGCAGATGTCGTCCACGCAGCCCGCCATGTGAGGGAAGAGCGTGCTGACATCCGTGCCGCACTGGCCGTGCTTCGAGAATTCCCACTGCGGACGCTTCGCGAACATCTTGTAGTCGCCCTTGCGTCCCTGAAACTCGTTCACCGCAACCGTCTTGCCCGCGTCGGCGAAGAGCTTCGGTTTGTAATCCCACGAATCGATGTGGGACACGCCGCCGCTCATATAGAGGAAGATCACTCGCTTCGCTTTCGGAGCGAAATGCGGCGCATGCGGAGCCAGCGGATCGGTCGAACCGGAACGCGAAGCCGCCTCGGCGAGCAATTCCGAGAGCACGCCGGGAAACAACACCGAGCTGCCAGCCATCGATCGAATGAAGTGCCGGCGCGAGAAGGGGGATGAGGCTGAAACGTCCATAGCTTGATGGCTGGCTCAATCGACGGTCAGGAATTCATTACTGCCAAACAGCACTCGGCCCAGCGCGGCCAGCGCCAGGGTGTCCGCATTTTCCTTTTTCGCCGCGGCGAGCTCAGTGCGATACGCCGCCAGGAACTCCAGCGCCTCCGCGCGCTCGGTTGCCGTCGGCGAACGGCTCGACGCAAGTCGATACGCGGCCGCAATTCGCTCCGCGTCATCGTGCCCCAGCTTGGCCACTCGTTCCGCCAGCTTCGCGGACTTGGCGTGGATGAATGGATCGTTCAGGAAATAGAGCGCCTGCGTCGGCACCGTCGTCGCGCGCCGTTCCGCGGTGCTGGCGTTGGGGTCCGCGCCATCGAAGAGCCCGAGGAACGGGTGCCGTTTAATCCGCTGCGTCATCAGGTAAACGCTGCGTTGATTGTGATCATAGACCGCGCTGTAAGGCCCGTGCTGGGAGTAGCCCCAGCCCGTTGGCGACGGAAACGGATGGCCACGAGCGGGCGTTGAATCCAGCTCCCCGCTGACCACCAGGATCGAATCGCGAATCTCCTCCGCACTCAGGCGGCGGCGAGGGAAGGGGGAGAAGGAATCAGCCATCGGTGAATCCGTATTCAGCGGCTCGATCGCGGGCGCGCTTTCCGCACTGGAAGCCAGGGACGGATGACGGATGACGGATTCACTGCCCACTCCCCGCTGCTGATAGGTCGAGCTCAGCATGATGAGCCGGTGCATCGCCTTCATCGACCACCCGCGCTTGATGAACTCCGACGCGAGATAATCGAGCAACTCGGGATGCGTCGGCGGCTGGCCGCGCGTGCCGAAGTCGTTCGGCGTTTTCACGAGCCCCTGGCCGAAGTGGTACTGCCAGAGCCGATTCACCATCACGCGCGCCGTGAGCGGGTTGTCGGCACGCGTCAGCCAGTTCGCGAGCTCGAGCCGGCCGCTGCCCGCGGCGCCCTCTGGAATCTTCTCGCCGCCGAGCACTTCAAGGAAACCGCGCGGCACTTCGTCGCCCGGCTTGTCCGGCTCGCCGCGCATCTGAAGCCGAGCGTTCTGCGGCGTGCCTTCGCTCACGGCATACGCGAGCTCGACCGGCCCGTCGGCGAGCAACCGTTCCAGCTCTTTCTTGGACTTCTCTCCACGAGCAGCCATGGCCTCCAACTGCCGTCGCAGCTCGGCGACCTTCGCCTGGCGATTCGCCCGCTCCGCTTCGGTCAATTCAATCTCTTCAGCGCCCAATGGCTTCAGCGGCGCTTCGCTGATGGCAAAGTTGTCGGCGTCCAACGCCGGCTTTACGCCGCCGATGTGTCCGTAGCTGTCGATGAACGTGTAATCAATGCTCCCGTCCCAGCCGCTGGCGACCTGGCCGCCGAACTCCGCGCGATTCGACACGCTGGAGAGGGTTCCGGTGTAGGTCCTCTCCTTCAAGTTCAAGGCGACCTGCACTTGATACCACTCCCCCACGCGCAGGGACTGGACGACCTCGCGCTGGTCCCCGCTGCGGCGGTAGAATTCCCGGCCGTTGAAGAACAGCTCGATCCCGGGGGAGCTGCCAGCGCCGTGCCCGAGGTAATACCGCCACGTGCCATCGCCGCCGTTCTCCACGCCGGCGCAGCGGAAATCGAAGCTCGCGAAAAGCCGCCCGGTCTTGTCGCCCTTCCATCGATTCGTCAGCATCTGACCAAATCCGTTGTACGCGCCGCTGTTCGGCATGCCGACGCCGAGCCGCCCCGCGGGGTAAAGATTCCGGAACGGGCTTTGCGCCCCCGCGCGAATCTTCACCAGGCTGTTCGGCCCCGGGTTCCACGGCGCGCCCGGAGCCTCGCCGTCGGTCTGATGTTCAAAGCCGCCGTCGATTCCCAACATCGCTTGCAACTGTCCTGAAAGGGCCGCGAAGTCGAACTCGCCTGCCGCGCCCGCCGGCGCGGGCAACTCCCGAGACACCGGGGCAATCGGCTGCGCTTGAACGCCGAGGTTGTCCACCGAGATGGCCGGCCACAGGCCGCGGCCGCCGCCCTCGGAATCGATTGTCACGAAATCAATCACGCCATCCCAAGCCTTCGCGAGCTTCCGTTCGGGAATCGCCCTGGCATCGCCTGGCGCCCCGACGCTTCCTCTGACAACGCGTGACTCCAGGTCCAGCGTCAATTGCAGGTTCTGCCACTGATCCGGCTTGGCCGCGCAAATCGCCTGCCCATGGCCATCCGTCCGCACCGCAACCGCCTCGGACGAAAGGAGGACCTCCACGGCGGGCGCCGAATGGGGCGAGCCGATCCAAAAGCGATGCGCGCCTTGCGCCGGCTGCTTGCTTCCCCCGATGCGAAAGTCAAGATTCACATGCACCATCCGGCCAGCCTTTCGGGTGTGCGCCGGATGAATCGCTTGTGCGATCCGATACGCATTCGTGCCCGCGGCCACGCTCGCGCCCACCCCGCCAAGCGCGTAGAGATTCTTGAACGGGCTTTGCGCCTCGGACGCCACCGCGATCGGCCCGGCGTAAACCCACGGCGGCACCAAGACGCCTTTGCTCCCGCCCGCCGCCGGCACCTGCATTTCGAAATCGCCGTCCATGTCGTCCAGCGACCGCAGCACCGCCGCCGGCGCCGATTGCCTCTGCTTCTCCAAGTTCCGCGACAACAGGGCCACACGCGTATCGAACTCGCGCCACTTCGCGAGGGACTCTTCCGCGGGCAGCAGCGGCACCATCGAGCGCGACTTCTTCTTTTGCTCTGAACCGGGGAATGCGTAGCGCGTGCTCTCGAAGATCCCGTAGAGCGCGTAGTAATCCTGCATCGAGACGGGGTCGAACTTGTGCGCATGACAACGCGCGCAGCCGAGCGTCAGGCCCAACACGGTCTGGCCCAGCGTATCGATCGTGTCCTGAATCGTGAGGTGGTGATAGTTTTCCGAGTCGAAGCCGAATCGCCGCGAGATCGCCAGATAGCCCGTCGCGGTCACCTGCTCGGCGTAACGATCCCGAGGCCCGCTTCGCGCAAGAATGTCACCGGCAATCTGCTCCCGCAGGAACTGGTCGTACGGCTTGTCCGCGTTGAAGGCATCAATGACCCAGTTGCGATAGCGCCACGCCACCGGGACCGGATAATCCGCCGTCTCGCCCGCCGTGTCCGCGTAACGAACCAGGTCCAGCCAATGCCTCCCCCACCGTTCGCCGTAGCGCGGCGAAGCGAGCAAGCGTTCGACAACTTTAGCAAAGGCGTCCGGCGAGGCGTCTTCCTCGAACGCGTCCGCTTCCTCAGCCGTGGGGGGGAGCCCGATGAGGTCGTAGCTGGCGCGGCGCAACAGCGTGCGTTTGTCGGCAGGGGGCGCGAGCCGCCGGTGGGGGAGCCGGGCAAGAATGAACGCGTCGATGGGCGAGGGAGTCATCAGCGAACCTCGATCCATGCCAGCATCAGCATCAGCATCGGCGCCAGCATCCGTGCTCAATGTATCAGGGCGGCGGAGCGCGCCCGCTGAGGGCTGATGCGGGATGCCCGGCCCTTGGATCGCCGGGACCTCCGCGTGGCGCAACGGCTGAAATGCCCAGTGCTTTTTCTCCGTGAGGGCAAACGCCGCTCCTTTCGGAAACACCGCGCCTCGACGCACCCAGTTGGACAAATCCGCAATGACGGCATCGGACAGTTTCGGCTTCTTTGACGGCATCTCGAGATCGCGAAATTCATGCCGCACCGCTCGCAGCAGGAGACTTTTCTCGCTGTCACCGGGAATGATCGCCGGCCCGGTGTCGCCGCCCTTCAGCAAGGCTTCGCGCGAGTCGACCCGCAGGCCGCCTTTCACCTTCTTCTCGCCATGACAATCGTAGCAATGCTCGATCAGCGCCGGGCGAACGCGGTTCTCGAAGAACGCCTCCGCGTCGGCGCCCGCGTCCGGGGCTGCGGAAGCGCGAGTGGTCGCGCCGCCGACCGTCGACGACAGCATCACGGCCAGGCCCAGCGCCACCAAGCGCCGATGGACGGCGTGATTCAGATTTCGCCAGCGGGAGTTCACGGAGCAATAGTATGTTCCAGTCAGCGTTGGGACAGGGGAAACTGACGGCGCCAGCCTTCGATGTGCTCACGCACCACCGTGGCGGCGCGCTCCGCATTGCCCGGGCGCAACGCTCTCAGGATGCCCCGATGATGCTGCACCGTGGCTTCGCGCGTCTTTTCGATGGGCGCTTCGAGCCGGGTCTGCATCATGCGCGCCAGCCAGAGCTCGATCTGATGACGCAAATTGGACCAAGCCGCGCGCAAGCGCTGGTGGGACGATGCCTGGACGATGAGATCGTGGAACTCGACATCGAGCAGCGTGAGGTCGAGCAGCTGCGTGGCCGTCCGCGTCCGCTCAATGTTGCGTTCGATGAGGGCCACCACGCCGTCCGGCATCTGGGAGCACGCCAGGCGCGCGGCCATCATTTCCAGGGTGAGCCGCAGGCTGTAGATCTCCTCCAGATCGTCCGCGGTAAACTCCTTCACAATAGCCGCGCCGCGTTTGTCGAACAGGAGCAGCCCTTCGCGCTCCAACTGCATCATCGCCTCGCGCACCGGCGCGCGGCTGACACCGAGTTGTTGCGCCACTGTCCCCTCCGCGATGTGATCCCCCGGCGCAAAGGCACCCGCGATGATCGACTTGCGAAGCGTGTCGATCACATCGTCGCCGATCGTCCGCCGCGTCAAGGGCGAGAGCAGCGGGGGAGCTCCCTCGACAAAATTTGTACTGGCAATGGGCATCGCAGGAGTCTTATAAGTTGACGGTCGACCGTCAACCATAAACACCCAGCATGGATCAGATCTGTCTTCTGCCGGCCGCCGTTCTGGAACTGGAGCCGCTCGCGTGACCTCCCCTGCGGTCGACTTCAACTCGGTCCGCCGCAAGGTCGCGTGGCGTGTGCTGCCGTTGGTCTTCCTGCTCTACATCGTCGCCTATCTCGACCGCGCCAATGTCGGCTTTGCGAAGCTGCGCATGGCGGGCGATCTAAAGTTCTCCGAGGAAGTTTTCGGCCTGGGCATTGGCATTTTCTTCATCGGGTATCTGCTCCTTGAGATCCCAGGCGCGCTGCTCGTCGAGCGCTGGAGCGCGCGGAAATGGTTCGCTCGTATCTTGATCACTTGGGGATTCATCTCGGCGCTGACCGCCTTCGTCCGCACGCCGATGGAATTTTACATCGCCCGCTTTCTGCTGGGCGTCGCGGAGGCGGGTTTCTTTCCGGGCATCATCGTGTACTTCACCCATTGGTTCACCAACCAGGACCGCGTGCGGGCGCTCTCGGGCCTCGTCATGGGAGTCCCGTTCAGCCTCGCGCTTGGCGCCCCGTTGTCGGCGTTGTTGCTGGAGGTGAACTGGTTCGGGCTCGCCGGTTGGAAATGGATGTTCATCATCGAAGGCCTGCCCGCCGTCTTCCTCGGCTTCTTCACTCTGTTTTACATGACCGACCGGCCGCGCCATGCGAATTGGCTGACCGCCGAGGAGCGCGCCTATCTTGAAGACCGCCTCGCCACCGAAGCCCGAGAAAAGGAAGCCTCCGGCAAAATCACCGTCTGGCAGGCGCTGAAGATGCGGAACGTCTGGCTGCTCTCGCTCGGGATCTTCGCCACCAACACCGGCGGCTACGCGCTCGGCTTCTGGCTGCCGACGACGGTGAAGAATCTCTCCGGCGGCTCGGATCAGGCATCGTTGCTTTACAGCGGACTCTTCTTCGGGTGCGGTTTGGTCGGCGTGTTTCTGTCTGGCCAATCCTCCGACCGCAGCGGCGATCGCAAATGGCACTGCATCGCCGGCCAGGTCGCCACCGCCCTCCTGCTCGCGGGCAGCGCGATGCCCGGGCAGACGTTCCCGGTGGTGATGACCTGGCTCTGCCTCACCGGACTCGCCGCGTATTCCTGGCCGTCGCCATTCTGGGCGCTGCCAACCTGCACGCTGACCGCATCGGCGGCGGCCGTCTCGATCGGTTTCATCAACATGTGCGCCAACCTCGCAGGCTACTTCGGCAACCATTTCAATGGCTGGCTCCGCAGCCACAACGCCACCGAGAGCACGTGCCTGCTGTTCCTGGCCGCCTGCTATTTGGCCGGCGGCGTGGTGATCAGTTTTGTCAAAGTGGATCGGAAACTCGCAACGAACCCGCCAGCCCCCGCACCCAAGAAAACCCAATCATGAACCCACCGCTTCTGAGCGTCGCCATCACCGACTGGACGTTTCCCGACCTGAGCGTCGAGGAGGGAATCCTAAAGGCCCACGGCATCGATGTCGTCTCCAGCCAGTGCAAGACTGAGGCGGACCTCATCGCGCTTTGCTCCGGCGCTGACGCCGTCATCACGCAGTTCGCCCGGGTGAACGCGAACGTGGTGTCCGCCATGACCAAGGCGCGCGCCATCGTGCGCTATGGCATCGGCGTGGATAACGTGGACCTCGACAAAGCCCGCGAGAAAAACATCCCCGTCTGCAACGTGCCCGACTATTGCATCGACGAAGTCGCGGACCAGACGCTCGCGTTCATCCTCGCCGCGACTCGCCAGGTCGTGACGCACGCGACGCGCCTCCGCGCCGGAAAATGGGGGCTGGCCACGCCGCTCGCCGGCATGAAGGCACTCCGCGATCTAACGGTGGGCGTCGCTGGCTTTGGTCGAATCGGCCGCGAAGTCGTCCGGAGGCTGCTTCCGTTCAAGTGCGCGGTGCGCGTCTATGATCCAGCCGTCCCCTCCAGCGCAATCGAAACCTTGGGCGCCCACGCCGCCAGCTTCGATGATCTGCTCAAATCCTCCGACGTGCTCACGCTTCACTGTCCGTCCACACCGCAGACTCGGCGGCTGATGAACCGCGAGACTTTCGCCAAGCTCAAACCCGGCGCGATCTTCGTCAACGTCAGCCGCGGCGATCTTGCCGATCCCGACGCGCTCACCGCCGCCTTGCAAAGCGGGCATCTCGGCGCCGCCGCGCTGGACGTCTTTGACCCCGAGCCCATTCCCGCCGGCCACGCCCTGCTCACCCTGCCGAATGTCATTCTCGCACCGCACATCGCCTCGTGCAGCATACCCGCGGCGAAGAAGCTGAGGGAGTCCGTCTCGCATCTCGCGTTAGCCGCCGTTCGCGGCCAGGCCCTGCCCACCATAGTCAACGGAGTGAAGCGGTGACCACGCCCAGCGCACCCCTCACCGTGGCCGTCGACTCGCTGCGCGCGTTCGCGAAGGCCGCGTTCCAGACCGCCGGACTGTCAGAAACCGACGCGGCGACGGGCGCCGACGTGCTGGCCACCACGGATGCGTGGGGCGTGTTCACTCACGGCACGAAATGCCTTGCCGGCTACCTGCGCCGTTTGCGAGCGGGCGGATTGCGTCCCTGCGGCGTGCCGCGCGTGGCGGCCGAAGGCGGCGCTTGGGCCACGGTCGATGGCGATTCGGCGCTGGGCCAGGTGACCTCCGTCTTCGCCGCGCAAAAGGCCATCGCCAAGGCACGGCAGCAAGGCATCGCCTACGTCGGCGTGCGCAATAGTTGTCATTTCGGCGCGGCGGGCTACTACGCCTGGCTGGCGGCGCGCGAAGGGTTGATTGGAATTTCAATGGCGAATGACATTCCGTCCGTGGCCGCTCCCGGTTCGCGCGGGGCCATCCTCGGGAGCAACCCGATTTCCTATGCCGTGCCCGCGGGCCGTTATCCGCCGATGCTGCTCGACATATCCACCGCCACAGTGGCGGGCGGAAAAGTTTACGCGGCCCGCATGCGGGGCGAACCGATCCCCGACACCTGGCTCGTGGGCGCGGATGGAAAGCCCACCACCGACCCCAGCGGGTATCCGCAAATCGGCGCCTTGCAGCCGGCCGCCGGACACAAGGGCTACGGGCTGTCTCTTTTGATCGAAACTCTCTCCGGCATCCTGAGCGGCGCGGCCTTCACCTGGCGGGTGGGCAACTGGATGTGGGACGACGGACAAAAGCCAACCAACCACGGCGCGGCGTTCATCGTGATCGACACGAACGCCATCATGCCGGCCGAACAGTTCGCCAGCCGCATGGAAGCGCTTGTTGATGAAATCCACGCGGCGCCGCTGGCGGAGGGCGCCCCCCGGCTTCGGGTGCCCGGCGAGATCGAATGGGAGCGGCACGAGCGCGCGATGCGGGACGGGATCCTGTTGCCCGCGGATGTGGCGCAAAGCCTCCGCCAGGCCGCCGAGCTGAGCGGCCTCAATTTGGAACAGACCCTCGCATGAACCCCTGTTGCTCATCCCCTCACTAACCTAACCTCATGAGAATAATCCGATACCAGGACAGTCGCGGCGCCATTCACTACGCCTCCCAGCAAGCCGATGGCAGCGCTTTGAAGATCCAGGGCGAGATGTTTGGCGCCTTCGACGTGACCCGCGATCGGGCGGAGGTGGCCAAACTGCTCGCGCCCCTCGTGCCCTCGGCCATCGTCTGCATCGGGCTCAACTACCGGCATCACGCCGAGGAGAGCAAAGCGCCGATCCCCCAAAACCCCGTGGTGTTCATGAAGCTGCCATCGTCGGTCCAGAATCCCGGCGACCCCATCGTGCTGCCTCGCAAACTGAACAGCACCGAAGTGGACTACGAATGCGAACTGGCCGTCGTCATCGGAAAAAGCTGCAAGAACGTCTCAAAGGAACAGGCCCTCGAGCATGTGCTCGGCTACACCTGCGCCAATGATGTCAGCGCGCGCGATTGGCAGATCAAATGGGGCGGCAGCCAATGGTGCCGTGGGAAGACCTTCGACACCTTCTGCCCGCTCGGTCCCTGCCTCACGCTCAAGGACGAGATCCCCGATCCCGCCCGTCTCAAGATCAGCACCACCCTCAACGGGCAGACGATGCAGGACTGGCGTTGTGACGACATGATCTTCGATGTGCCTTCCGTGATCGCTTTTCTCAGCGCCAGCACCACTTTGACGCCAGGAACAGTCATCCTCACCGGCACGCCGCACGGCGTCGGGTTCGCCCGCAAACCGCCGGTGTATCTGCAGCCAGGCGACAACGTCACCGTTGAGATTGACCGCATCGGCGCATTGACGAATCCGGTCATCGCCGAGGTGCTGTGAAGGAGCGCGAAATGATTCCGGCCATGTTCAACCTCTCCGGCAGAGTGGCCCTCGTCACGGGAGCCGCGCAAGGCATGGGCCGCGCGATGGCGCTGGCGCTGGCCGAGGCCGGCGCGCACTTGATGCTCGTGGACCGCAATGAAGCGGGCGCCCACGAAACCGCCATCACCGCAAAAGAATTCGGACGAAGCGCGTTGGTGACACAATGCGACGTCTCCGACCCCGCTCAAATCCGCGAGCTGTTCGGCCGCCACGATCGGTCCTTCGGCCGGATTGATTTCCTCGGCAACGTCGCGGGCGACGGGATCCTCGGCGCGCCGGAAAGCATCGCGCTGGAAGACGTCGAGCGCTGCTGGCGCAATCTCGTGCTCGGACGCTTCTGCCTGTGCCAGGAAGCGGGCCGCCGGATGCTTGCCGCCGGTGGCGGGAGCATCGTCAACATTGGTTCGCTGGCCAGCCTCACCGCTCTCGGCCGCGGACACGTGGCCTACAGCATGGCGATGGGTGCGGTCGCCCAGATGACGCGCGAACTCAGCACCGAATGGGCGGGTCGCGGCGTGCGCGTCAATGCCATCCTGCCCGCGCAAGTGATCAACCCCGGCCTCGAACAGCGCATCGCGGAAAACCCGGCGTTAAAGGACCGCTTTCTCAGTGGCATCCCGGCCGGACGGCTCGGCCAGCCCGACGATATCCGCGGGCTCGCGGTCTTCCTCGCTTCGGACGCGTCCAGCTGGATCACGGGAACCCTCATTCCGATGGACGGCGGGAACCTGGCGGCCAACGCCGGCGCAACGATAGGAAAAACGAAATGACCAGCGATCAAAAACTGACGTCCCTCAAGCTCTACCGCACGATGCAGCTCATCCGCCAGGAGGAGGAGCAGCTGGCGCGCCATCATCAGCGCGGCCTCATCCACGGGGCGTGCCACACATACGTCGGGCAGGAAGCCATCGCCTCCGGAGTCTGCTCGCATCTGCGGGCGGATGACGTCGTGTTCAGCACGCATCGCGGTCACGGTCACGCGCTGGCCAAGGGATTGCCGCCGATGAAACTCACCGCCGAGTTGTTCGGCCGCGAAGCCGGTTGCTCGCACGGTCGGGGCGGGTCGATGCACCTGTTCGCGCCGGAGATTGGCCTCATGGGCACGAGCGGCATTGTCGGCCCGTGCATTCTTCAGGCGGCAGGCGCGGGCTATAGCTTCAAGCTGCTCAAGACCGACCGCGTCGCCGTCGCGTTCTTCGGCGATGGAGCGGTGAACAACGGCGCGTTCCACGAAGGCTTGAACATGGCGAGCATCTGGCGTCTGCCCGTGGTGTTCGTCTGCGAGAACAACCAGTTCGCGACCGAGGTTCCGTTTCAGTATGCGTCGGGCAACCCCAGCGTGGCTGGCCGCGGCGCTGGCTACGGCATCCCCGGCGTCGAGCTGGACGGCAACGATGTCGTCGCCGTGGCGAAGGCGGCTGGCGAAGCCATAGAGCGTGCCCGCACCGGTGGCGGTCCCATGCTGCTCGAATGCAAAACCTACCGCACCCGTCCTCACTCGGAGGGGATGGGCGACTACACCTATCGCACGCGGGAGGAAGTCGCGGCGTGGCGCGAGCGTTGTCCCATCAAGCGCCTGCGCGCGGACCTCATCGAACAGAAGCTTGCAGCCGAACAGGAGCTCGATGCCATCGACGCGGAGATTCGGACCGAAGTCGCGGCAGCCAGTCAGGCAGCGGAGAAGGCCGCCTTGCCGGAGGCAACGGCCGCGACGTCGCACGTTTACTGCGAAGAGACAGCGGGCAAAAGCCAGCAAGCGCCGCCGAGCCCGAGTTCGAGCCCGCGCGAGATCTCCTTCGTTGCGGCCACCCTCGAAGCTCTCGATTGCGAAATGGCGCGCAACCCCGGCATCTTCGTTCTTGGCGAAGGCATCGGCATCCGGGGCGGCAACTTCGGAACCACCACCGGTCTCTTCGAAAAATATGGCGCCGAGCGCTTGCGCGACACGCCCATCTGCGAACGAGGGTTCGTCGGACTCGGTTGCGGCGCGGCGATGACCGGCGCGCGGCCGGTCATCGACTTCATGTTCGTCGATTTCCTGAACGACGCTTTCGGCGAGCTCATCAACCAGATTGCGAAGATGCAATACATGAGCAGCGGCCGCCTGAAGATGCCGATTCTTCTGCGCGGCTGCATCGGCATCGGGCACGCCGCCGCGACGCATCACTCGGGCAGCTATCATTCGATTTACGCCCACATCCCTGGCCTGCGCGTGATCGTGCCGTCCACGCCTTACGATGCGAAAGGTCTCTTTACGCGCGCGCTCCGTTGCCATGACCCCGTGCTCTTCCTGGAACCACGAGAGCTGATGTCCGCCAAAGGCCCCGTGCCGGCGGAGCCTTACGAAATCGAATTCGGCCGGGCGCGCACCGCCCGTGAAGGCCGAGATGTGACGTTGGTCGCCATTTCTTTGATGGTCAAACGCTCGCTTGCCGCCGCCGAGCAACTCGCGCAGGAAGGCATCTCCGTCGAAGTCATCGACCCGCGCAGCGTCTCACCTCTCGACACGGATACGATTCTCGCCTCCGTGAAAAAAACCGGCCGTCTGCTCATTGTGGACGAAGCCTTCTCCCCGTGCAGCTTCGGCGCCGAGATTGCGGCACGCGTGTCCGAGGCCGGCTTCGACGATCTCGACGCGCCGATTCGCCGGCTGAACGGGGCCTTCTGCCCCACCCCCTACAGCCCGCCGCTGGAGAAGGTGGTCATCCCACAGGTCGATGACATCGCGAAAGCGATCCGCGAAATCACGGAGGAGTAAGAATCATGCCCATCGAGATCTTTGTCCCGCGGCTCGGCTGGTCTATGGAGGAGGGCGCATTTGTCGCGTGGCTCAAGAAGGATGGCGAGTTCGTGCGTGCCGGCGACCTGCTCTTCAGCATCGAAGGCGACAAGGCCGTGCAGGAGATCGAGTCCATCGACAGCGGGATCCTGCGCCTCAGCGCGAACGCCCCAAAGCCCGGCGATTCGGTCAAGGCCGGCGACCTGCTCGGGCATCTTCTTGCCGCGAATGAGGCCTCCCCTCGACTGAGCCCGGCGAAGCCAGCCGCAGGTGGATCCAAGGCAGCACCCGCCGCGCCGCCGACCGCCGCCGAAGCGCCCCCTGCCGCTCCACCGCCTGCCCGTCGGGCCTCCAGTCCGCCGCCCGTTCCCTTCATCAGCCCACGGGCCGCGCGCGTGGCGGCGGAACGCGGGATCGATTGGACTACAGTCACAGGCACCGGCCGAAACGGGCGCATTCGGGAACGGGATATTCTCTCTGCCGCCAGCTCAACAAGGGAGTCCGTTGCGCGCCCTCGGCAATCGTCCCCCGCTGGATCGACACCGACCGTTCTCGTCACTGGCGGCTGCGGATTCATCGGCACATGGATCCTGCGGGAACTCCTCGAACGCGGGCTGGACGTTGTGGTGCTCGACGCTGGCGAACGCCCGGACCGCTGGCGCCGGATCGTCGGCCCCGCCGCCGACAGCGTGCCGCTAATTCGCGGAAGCCTTCTTGATCGCGATCTGCTCTCGAGAGTTTTCGGAGAACGCCAGATCACGCACGTCATTCACCTCGCCGCCTTGCTCACACCCGCGTGTCAGGCTGACCCCTGGGAAGGCTGCCGGGTGAATGTGCTCGGCTCGGTGGCGTTGTTCGAGGAGATCCGCCAGCGGGCGGGCACGATTCGCGGATTCTCCTACGCCAGTTCGGTCGCCGTGTTTGGAGATGAACCCGATCACGCCACCGGCGGCGGCTCTCAAGCCACGCTTCCGCCCACTTTCTACGGCGCGTTTAAGAAGTCAGCGGAGCTGATCGCTGAGCAATACTGGCGGCACTTCCAGATCTCGTCCGTCGGCATCCGCCCACAGGTCGCCTACGGACCCGAGCGCGAGGTGGGCCTGACCGCCGGACCATCGCTTGCGGCTCGCGCCGCCGCCCGGGGCGAAAGTTTCCGAATCGGCTACACGGGACGCGTCGGCTACGACTACGTGGAAGACGTGGCCCGCGCTTTCGTGCGCGCCGCGTGGGAAACACCCCCCGGAGCGCACGTCGTCGATTTGCCAGGAGAAATCGCGGACACCGCGGAAGTGGTCGACGCCATCATCAGCACAGCGCCGCAGGCGTCAGACCTGATCACCGTCGAAGGGCCGCCCATTCCGGCGCACGCGCCACCTCGACCCAGGTTCATTTCGTCGTTGTATCCGGATTGGAAAACCACGCCACTGACGGAGGGCATTCGGCGAACCGTCGAATTTTACCAGCACCAGCAAACCACACCCCGAGATTCGCTATGAGAATTCATGAAACACACGAAGCACCTGAGAATGGGAATGTGACTCCTTTGACCGCACTTCGACGAAAACCCGCCGGCTTCCGCCCGATCGTTTCGCTCGCCTGTTTCGCGTCTTTGGCGTTGCCCTGCATGGCCGCGCCACGGGTTCACGACCTGTCGTTGCTCGTCAGCCCCACGCTGCCCTGCGTGTGGCCTGTGGGCATGATGCAACATTCCGTGACGCCGAACCGCACATTTGGCCCCGGCGCGTACCATCGCGACCTCATTGCCATTGATGAACACACCGGAACGCAATGGGACGCGCCGGCGCATTTCGTTCCGCCTCCGGATTCCGGCCTGCCCGGCGCCGGACCGATGGGCTTGATCACATCTGAGAAGGTTCCGGCCTGGCAGTTCTGCGGCGAGGCGTGCGTGATTGACGTCACCGCGCAATGCGACAACGCGCCCAACGGGGGCAGTTTTCTCATCACGCCTGAGATTGTGCAGGCTTGGGAGAAACAACACCGCCCGCTGAAGTTCGGCGACGCCGTGCTGTTTCGCAGCGGCTACAGTGATCGATACTACCAGCCATTCCCGAAAGGCGAACGCTTCGTTCAAACGGCCTTGCGCAAACAAAGCCCCGGGTGGCCCGCGCCCACGGCGGACACGATGAAGCATCTCGGCGAGCGAGGGGTGAAGATGCTCGGACTCGACGGCGCCAGCATGGGCCCGCTGCCGGATCTCGCCGTCGCCACCCATCAGGCGGGCGGCAAGCTCGGCATGATCTGGACCGAATGCCTCACCGGCCTCGGCCCGTTGCCGGCCACGGGGTCCTTCCATGCGTTCCTGCCGGCGAAACACGCGGGCGGCTCCGGCGGCGAATGCCGCGCCATCGCCATCACTGAGCCGCGGCTTGCCGCGCGACTGATCGACAGCTCCAGGAACAAGCGCGTCATTGATCTCTCGGTCACGTTGGACGAGGACCTGCCCGTCACCTGGCCGGGCCACAGCCCGGGCGACGAAGCACCGCGGTACATCGCCAAGACCCTGAATCCATTCAGCCGGATGCGCGGGCCGTACTTCGCGCGCACGCACTTGCTCGATGCGCTCGCTGGCACGCACGTGGTCCCACCCAGCTTTGCTCTTCCACCCGAAGGCTTCCCGAAATCGTCCTACTCCGACGAGATTCGATCAACGCTCGCGGAATACGAGGCGAAGTTTGGGAAACGGGGCTTCAGCGACATGACCATCGACAAGGCGCCGCTCGAACAAATGATGGGCGAAGCTCACGTCATCGACGTGACCTCGATCGTCGGCAGAACCACCTCGAAGGACTGGCCCGCTTCGCCCTCGATCACTGTGGAGTTCTTGAAGCAATACGAGGGTCGGGGCCGGGCCATCCAGCCCGGCGAGGTTGTCTTGTTCCGCTCCGGCTACTCAGACAAACATTTCGCGCCCCTGCCGGACCAACCGGCAGTGGACCGTTTGATGGCCGCGCCGCTGGCGGGCTCGGCAGAGGGCTGGCCGGATGTCTCCCCCGAAGCCATCGGTTACCTCGCCGAGAAAGGCGTTCGCTGCGTGGGGACGGACGGACCCACCATCGGTGGAGTGCATCCGAAACAGGCGTTGATGATCTATTGGGCGGCGGCGAGCCGTGGCGTGCTGCCGGTCGAGTTTCTGACCAACCTGGGGCAAATCCCTCGAAGCGGCGCTTACTTCATGTTCGCTCCGATTAAGGTCCAAGGCGCGCACGGCGGCTACGGCCGCGCCATCGCGCTGCACTGACCAGGGCTCAAGCCTCGCGGCGAATCTCCGCAAGATCCTGGCGATAATGTTTCTGCGAATCACTCACCAGATCCACAAGGGATATGCCTCCCTCTTCGTCAAATCTTTCTCATCCAGCCTTTAGCAAATCCTCACGAGGTTCAACTGCCGCTTTATGATCGATGGAAATTTGCTTTTGGATTGGAGTTCCACGTTCAGACCTCAGAATTTCTGAGGCCATTTATGAAAAAGAATTGAGTGCTCGTTTCCCTCAAAAAAACCTCGCTCCATCGGATGAGGCGAGGGAGCTGGTTTCAGTGAGGATTTGAAGGAAATGGAAAGTGATTTGCAGGCAAAAAATCCCGCCTTCTTTTCTGAGGTCTGACGTCGGACCTGGCGAGAGCCTGGAGTGTGACGGTTGGGGAGGCGTTTCGACGCCCGAATAGGACCTCAAAAACACCGAGTCGCCGAGTTCAGGAGGGCATGGCGCGTGATCGGATCGCTTTTTGCTTGCCTGGCTCGATCCAGCCCAGTAACTAGAATGAAATTATCTTCCTGAAGAATATTTGCAGGCTCAAAAATCGTTTTTTGCGTTTCCTTCTTGGCGGATAAAAAGCCACAAAAATCAACTCAATGCTCCCCATGGATTCTCCGCACACTAACCCTCCCGACACAAACGCGCGGAGTCGCGCTAACTGCCGCAAGTCACAAATGCTCGCCCTAACTTTTCTAGCCATGGGCGCAGCCTCATCCCTATCAGCTCAGACGCTGCTCTACCAGGAAGGTTTTGAGACTGAGGGAGAGGGCACTCGCTACACGGTCGAAGGCCGCGGTTTCGTGCCGAAGAACGGGCAAGTCGTTCCGGTCCCCGGCGGCTCCTCCTACTGGAATCGCAATACGGATGTGGTCTCCAAAGGAGAAGTCGTGGGAGTGCCCTTCCCGGCGCCGGCACGGCGGGCCGTCATCTCGTTTAACCACCGGCTGGATCCCGCGTCGCTCACCTCCGAAGGCAAAAAACTCCTCGATTCCGTGATCAATTGGCTGACCGAAGGCAAGAAGAACATGGTGATCATGTTCAGCAGCCCGCGCGGAACGGGTGAAGCAGACTTGGGTGATACTTACCTCGCCGACACACTGACGGCCGCGGGGCATACGGTGATTGATGACGACACCGCCGAAGGATTGGCCGCGCGGATCACGGCCCAGAAGGTGGATTTGATTATCAACTCCAGCACGGGCGGCGATCCGATTCGCCTGGCCACGGCTGCAGTGCCTCTGTTGTCGTTCGCCCATGATCTCACGGGCGATTTGTTGCTCTCCACGCGCGGGCTCGTGGACGCCAATCTTGATCCTGGCGATATCAAGATCGAAAATGCGGCCCATCCCGTCGCTGCCGGCCTGCCCACCAAGTTCAAATTCGTCACCGGGGAGCAGCCGTTCGATGCCCCAGGACTCGGCTTGCCTCCCGGGTCATTGGTGGTGGCTTCGTATCAATACACTGAAGCGGAGACCGGCGTTGTCAGCACTCGGCCGTTCGTGGTGGTCACCGATAAGGGAGTTCAACTGCTGGGAGGTTTGATCAGCGGGATGGAAGGCAGCGGGTTTTGGGCGGGGGCCGACCTCAACGAACCGAACATTGCCAACGCCACCTTCGGTACCATCCTAGAGCCTAGGAGTCTCACCCTCAAAGAAGTGGACGTCGCGGGCAAACCAAAAGTTAAGTTGACCTTAGCTCTGGCGGCTACGGAGGTGGATTTTGACGCGGGAGCGGACGACTTCTTCTCGATCAAAATTGATCCGGACGGCGCCGGGCCCTCCGAATTCATTGAGCTCGCTCGTTATGGCGCGCCCACGGGTTCCGAGAAGTTCTACATCGAAATGCTCAAGGACGGAGTGGACAGCAAGGACTACAGCAAGAGGATCGGGATTGTTGCCAAGAATTTCACTTATGACATCCCCGCCGACGCCACGAAACTGGTCGTGCGATTTGAGTCCAATTCCACCTTCTGGAATGAAATCGTGGCCTTCGACAACATCCGCATCACTTCGGGTGATATCGTCGTCAAACCGCCCACCATCGGCGTTGCCAAAGCAGGCAATGAAGTGACATTGACGTGGGAGGGCAGCAACTACAACCTAGAGACCACCAGCGCTCTCTCGTCGGGCTGGACCTTGGTTCCGAATGCCGTGAGCGGCTACAAAGCGATGGTCAATTCGGGGACTGGCTTCTTCCGACTCAAATCCAAATAGACCGGACTAATCATCGGGCAAACCATAACACTTTCAATGTTATGGTTTGCCCCTATTGTTTGACTTTGATCAGGCAAACACGTCTTGGATGACGTGCGCCCCCTCGAATCCCGTCAATCTCTGGTCGAGGCCTTGAAAGCGGTAGGTCAGCCTCTCGTGATCAAGGCCCGTCGCGGCCAGCAAAGTCGCATGCAAATCCCGCACGTGAACCTTGTCCACCGCCGCGCGAAACCCGATCTCGTCTGTCTGGCCGTAGTGGAATCCACCGCGTAATGCTCCTCCCGCCATCCACACTGTGAAGGCGTGGGGATTATGGTCGCGCCCCGGCTTGTCCCCTTTTTGGGAGACGGGGAGCCGTCCGAACTCGCCACCCCAGACGACCAGGGTTTGATCGAGGAGCCCTCGTTGCGCGAGGTCCTCAAGGAGCGCCGCCACGGGTTGATCCGTTTCGTTGGCAAATCCCTTGTGATTCCCCACGAGATCGGCGTGGCAATCCCAGCTCAGTTGATTGTCCATGCCGCCGGAATAAATCTGCACAAAGCGAACGCCACGTTCGACCATGCGCCGCGCCGTGAGGCACTGGGCGGCGAAATGCGAGCAGTGTTTGACATCCAGCCCGTAGAGCTTGCGGATGTGTTCGGGTTCCCGTCGGACGTCGAATGTCTCCGGAGCCGCCGTCTGCATGCGATAAGCGAGTTCGAAACTCTCGATGCGAGCCGCGAGCTGATGCTCCAGGGGACCCTTGGGAAGAGCGCGCTGATTGAGTTTTCCAAGGAGGGACAACTGAGCGCGTTGCTGGTTCTCTGTCATGTCGGACGGAGGTTTCAGGTTGTCCATCGGCTCGCCTTGGGGGCGCAGCCAGGTGCCTTGATAAACGCTGGGGAGGAATCCCGCCGTCCAGTTGCTGGCGTGGCCTTTGGGGAGGCCGCGATTCAGGGGATCACTCATGACCACGAAGCTGGGCAGGCAGTCGCTCTCCGAACCGAGCCCATAGGTGATCCAGGAACCGACGGAGGGAAACCCCATGCGAGTCGTGCCAGTGTTCATCATGAACAACGCCGGGGAATGATTGTTCGATTCGGTCCAGCAGGAATGAATGAATGTCATTTTATCGGCGTGCCGGGACAGGTGGGGGAACAGTTCGCTGATCCAAGAGCCGGATTGGCCGTGCTGCCGCCAAACAAAGGGGGATTTCATGAGCGGTCCCACCGCGTCCTGGAAGAAGCCGGTTTTGTTGTCGAAACCTTCGAGTTTCACACCGTCCTTCTTCGCCAGTTCAGGCTTGTAGTCCCAGGTGTCCACCTGGCTGGGGCCGCCGTTCGCAAAGATCCAAATCACCGATTTCGCCCCGGCGCGGAAGTGGGGATTCTTGGGCGAGAGCGGGTTGGCGACACCGGAGAGAGCATTGGGGCGACCGAGCATGCTGGCCAGGGCGACCCAACCCAGGCCGCCGCCCGCGCGTTGAAGCCAGGCTCGCCGGTTCAAGAAATCCGGTTGAGAAGGGAAGAGGTTTGACATAATCGATCGAGAGTTAGGGGATGTAGGCGAACTCGTTCAGCCCGAAGAGGACCTGGCAGAAATCGGCGACTGCCAGCGCGCGAGCATCGGATTTCCCCTGGGCTTCGTAACTCTTCCATTGAGCACGCACAAAGTCGGAAGTCTCACGGAGCTCATCGAGAGTCGGAGCCCGTCCGACGGCGCGGCGGAATCCGAGCGAGATCGGCGCGGCGACATCGGATCCCTCCGGATGTTCCAGTGCCAGGGAACGGGCAAATGCTTTGGCCCAGTCACGGACTTGGGGTCCGTTCATGAGAAACAAGGCTTGAGGCGCCACGGTCGTGGTGGGACGCGCGGCTTGGCTGACGAGCGGTTCGGGCAGATCGAAAGCCACCATCGATCCGACCAAGCGGCTTCGCTTCACGGTGAAGTAGATGCTGCGGCGGCGGCTCGATTCGTCAAACGTGCCAGGACCAAAGGGGGTGCGATCCAGCACTCCACTGACGGCGAGCATTGAGTCCCGGATGGCCTCGCCTTCCAATCGCCGTGGATTTCTGCGAGTCCACGTCCGGTTCTCAGGATCGACTGATTCCTTGTGCGCGTCGGGGGCCGCGCTTTGCCGGTAAGCCGCGCTGGTCATGATCAACTGGTGCAGTGGTTTCAAGCGCCAGCCATGATGAATCAGTTCGGACGCCAACCAATCGAGCAATTCAGGGTGAGTGGGGGGGGCGCCGGTCTTGCCGAAATCATTTGGAGTACGCGTCAAACCTTCGCCAAAGTGATGCTGCCAGAGCCGGTTGACGATGACCCTGGCGGTGAGCGCCCCCGCTCCACGTTCCGTATCGGTCATCCAACGAGCCAGGGCCGAGCGGCGTCCGGAGAATTGAGCGTTCGTGGCCGGGGGGGTGATCCAGAGATTCGTCCCCGGGGAAAGCACTTGGAGGAACTGCTGTTCCGCGACCCCATTTTTCATGTCCGTATTTCCACGTTTGAGAATGTAGGTTTCATTGAAGAAATCAGCTCCTTGGGAGTGCATGCGCAACGCAGGAAAGCCTTCGCCGCAGATCAACGCCTCAACCCGTCCGTCCGGCTTCTTCTTCAGGTGCGCATCTCTTTCGGCGGCTTGAGCCTGCCACGCGGGGTCGGAGAGTTTCCACCAATCAAATAGCACTTTTCGATCCGCGGCTGACAGGTGCTTGCCCCATCTCGGTGACGTGGATCGGCCAAGAATCACCCCCACGGCGGGGGGCGCCACCGAGCCATCCAGCGAGGGAACCGGGGCGTCGGTGATGGAAAGGCGCGGGCGCCCGATGTGATGGCGGGTGTTGACTTTGAAAACGAGTCGAACAGTGAGGGTGGCTCCGGGTTCGGATTGGATCGGAGAATGGAGGGTGAAGACTGCCGATTGATCCCTTCCGAATTGCGGATCAACCGCCCAGCCTGTCCCGTCTTTGTCATCAAGGCTCCCTTGCACGCTCAAGTTCGATTGGTTTTGTTCAAACGTCGCCTGGGCTTTTGTCAGAGCCGCCTCTTGAGGCTTGGATTCCCCAGGAGATCGAATCGCGACGTGGATGCGGCTCAGGCCGAAATTACCGTTATCCGCTCTGCCTGGTCCTTTCGCCTTCAGGCTGGGATCGGCCATCGCGTCGAGACGAATCCCCGTGATGCGTCCGCCTTGGAGCGGGGCGATGAAAGTGTATTCGTCTTGGTCCGCGTTCTTGCCTTCGGCGAGGTAAGAACCGTCCTCGAGCTTGCGCAGAGTCGCGCCTCCTTTCGAGACGGCGTTCGTCCAGTCGATCAGCCGCCACTCAGCTTTGGGGGTGCCGTCGGAATGATTGGCGAGCCATCGATTGAACTGGGGACGGAGCTGTTTCTCGACGCTCGCAAGTTTCCGGTCCACCGGCTTGAGCGTCGCTTGCCATTGAACCGTTTGGCGGCGGGTGGCCTCGGGATCGATGTCCACGGGAATGACGCTGCGCACCGTGGTCGTAAAGGTCGAGAGCATGCGATAGTAGTCGGCAGTCGGGATGGGGTCGTATTTGTGGTCGTGGCAGCGCGCGCAGCCCACCGAGAGCCCCAAAAACGCGAGGCTGGCAGTGGAGAGCATGTCGTCCATGGCATCGTAGCGTGTTCGCTCGACTTCATTGGCGGTGATCTGGGTGGGGAAAACCCCCGCCCCGAGGAATCCAGTCGCCGTCAATGCCATCGCGTCTGCTGGGGCGAGTTCGTCGCCGGCCACTTGCCACTGAAGAAAGCGGTCGAAAGGCATGTCTGCATTGAGGGCTTTGATGACAAAATCACGGTAGTGAAACGCGCCCTTCCTGTCGTAGTCGTGCTCGAATCCGGAGCTTTCGGCGAACCGGGCCACATCGAGCCAGTGGCGAGCCCAACGCTCCCCGTACGCGGGGGAATCGAGCCATTGTTCGATCAGCTTTTCCCAATGGCTGGAGGAGGGTTTTTTCTGGAACGCGTCGATCAACGATTCCGAGGGGGGGAGGCCTGTCAAATCGAGGCTGCCCCGGCGAACGAGCGTGCGCGGGTCTGCGGTCGGAGCCAGGTTCAGTCGTGATGGGCGCGCGGTGTCCGCGAGGAACCGGTCGATTGGGTGGGGAGGCCCCCCCCGCGAGGAGGGTGGTTTGATATCCTTCCTCAAAGGACGAAACGCCCACCATTGCTTGTCGGCCTCGGTCACGGCCGCCGCGTCGCGAGGGGGAAGTTTGCCATCAACCAACGGACGGTCGTAGGGGGCGCCGAGGACGATCCATTGCTCGACGAGGGACAAATCTTCCGCGCCGAGCTTGGATTTTTTCTCAGGCATGTGAGGTTCTTCCTCGTGGCGGAGAAGTTTGAGCAGGCGGCTTTGGGAAGGTTGGAAGGGAACCACCGAGACGCCTTCCGAACCGCCACGCAGGAGTCCCTCGCGTGTCGCGAGGTCCAACCCGCCTTTCGTCTTCTCGCCGCCGTGGCAAGCCAGGCATTGCTGGACGAGCAGCGGGCGGATCGTCTTGGTAAAAAGCTGGGTGCCTTTGGCCAGTCTCTCCGGATGATCGGGGGGGATGTCTTTGGTCGCAGCAGGTGCGGTCAGAATGAGTCCAAACAGGAGCATCCCGATGAGGAGGATACGGGACCCGCCGCGGAGAAATGAGGAGCCAAAGCTCTGGATCATGAGATGCTGTTGCCTACCATGCTCCGATCAGGAACGTTGATAGGGTTTTAAATTCTGATAGTTACCCGACGATAAATCTTGGAGGTAGTTTAGAGCAAGAACGAACGCCTGGAAAACGGCGATAAACGAAGATCGACGCTTTGGTCCCCACTTGTTGGGGCATGGGCGCCCCATCGAGCGGTTGCTCCAAGGCGCACTTCACCAAACCGCCTGGTCGGCGCAGCCCATCGTTTGCGGACCTGCTGGCCTCCCAGGCGAATCTTCGCAAGATCCTGGCGATAGTTATTTTCGAACCACTCCCCGGATCCGCAAGGGATACGCCTCGCCCATCGTCAAACTTTTCCCATCCAGGTTTCTGCAAATCTCCACGAGGTTCAACTGCCGTCTTGAGGATCACCAGTTTGATCTGCCGAAACCTTTCTTGTGTTGAGCTTCGCCTGCGTCTTGCTCTCCCGAGGGTTGAACAATTAAAAGTTAGGCGGCTTTTGTGTCTCGTCTCTCCTCCAACTGTCGGGACAATCGCTGTCGCTGCCAAATGGCAAAGACGAGCAGGAACGCCATAAAAAAGCCGAGCGATCCAGTCGGGGCTGAACCGGGCACGGCGTATCGCAGAATGAGTGCGGTCAACAGGAGCAGCGCGCCAACCCAGATGAGAACACCCAAGCCGCGATGTCGTGCCACCAGCCGGTCAGGCTGCCTGGAAAGCCAAACGCGGAGGAGCAGGAATGCTCCGATGATGACTGCAAACGGAACGATGGAGAGGGTGAGTGTAGTCATGGCTCTTGGTGTGTTGAGTTTTCCGCAATCGTGCGCAGGCGCATAACGGTCACAGCTCAGTGGCGCACCACCAAGGATGCTCCGAATTAAACGCGGGCGCAACCAGCGAGTTCACTGGAGCCGCCTCTTGAAGTGAGGCAGCATGGTCTGACTATTTCTGTCACTGAAGCGTCATCTGGAAAAACTTCTGCCACGTCTGGCCATCCTGCGTCATCGCCCCCACTTCAAAACCACTCGCCTTTCTCATTGGGCCTGATGGTGTATCGCACCCTCCCGCGCTGGGGAAAATCTCCAATGAGAACGGGGATCTCCCGTCAAAGCGTTTTGACAAACAAAAGTTTAATTTTGGCACAGACCGATCAGCAGAGTGAAAATGTCACCAACTATTTTTAGAAAAATGGAGATTCCGCAAATTCCACCGCTAAGAGCCTGTCTGAAAATTCCGAACGCAATTCTCAGACAGGCTCTAAGGCCACTCAGGGTGTCGGAGAATTTTGTCAATTTCCCCGCGGGCAGGCCAAGTTCAACGGAATAACTCCGGCCCCCGCATTTCGAAGCGTTCTTTGTTGCTCCGATCCATCTCCAAGATCTATCGTGGAGGGACGATCAGAAATCAAATTCCTATCAATTCAATGAACCATGGAAACATGAATCCAATTGGACCGCGCAGCGTCGGGAAAGCCCATGCGCATCAATAACCTTAAATGGTGGCGATCAGCCCTCAGCCTGATTTTGATACCTGGCGCTCAACTGCTGGGTGCCGATCGACCGGGCGAGCGTGTCGTGGCTGGCGAACGTGATGAGGCCCCCCGCAAACGGGTCCTGGAACTGTTACGTTCCAACTGCGTCACATGCCACGGCGCCAGTGATCCGAAAGCGGGCCTGCGACTGGATCGACTTCAGGTGGATTTACAGAAGCATCCCGACGCCACCAGGGAGTGGCAGCTCGTCCTGAGCGCGATCCGCGACAATGAGATGCCGCCATCGGACAAGAAGCCGCTCGCCGCTGACGATCGGGTCTTTCTCGTGAAATGGATCGAAGGGGAGCTTCAACATTTTGTCGAATCGTCCAGCGCTGATCGACCTGCTCTCAGGCGGAAGCTAACGAGAATAGAATACCAGAACACGATGCGTGACCTGCTTCAATTCGACATGGATTTCGCCCTCGATCTGCCCGCCGACCCCATTTCTTCAGACGGATTCGCCAACGACAGCCGGCTGCTGGAACTGACCCCGGTGCATCTTGAGGCCTATCTGCAATGCGCGCGAAACGCCTTGCAACGCGTCATCGTTTCCCACCCGCGGCCAGAAGAATTCCATCACCATTTTGATCGCTCCAACGTCTCAAGCTGGCATGGCGAGGCGCATATCACGAGTGAGCTTGGCAGGCAGCAACAATTTTTAGCGAAGATAGAGAAGGACTATCCGGAGCAGGGTGAGTTTTTGGTTCGTGTGGCTGTGGAGGCCAAACTGCAGCCCAACCGCGGCTTCCCGCTTTTGGAAGTCTCCGTTGGCTATCAACCCGACACAGAAGTTCTGTTCCGCGAGTTTCCGGTGGTGGAAGTTAATGCGCCGGGCGATCACGTTCATGAGTTCAAGGGTAGGATCGAGGATTTTCCGCTTCCGGTTCGCGGGCAGGGAAAATTCCCCGGCTTGGTTGTGCGCGTGCGGAATGTCTATGACGATGGTTCGAAACTGCCGAAAGGAGGGAAAGGGCAAGACAAGAGATTTACATATCCGGCGGAGCCGCACCTGCCTTTGCTGCATGTGAAATCAGTCGAGTTTCATGGTCCGATCTTCGATACCTGGCCGCCGGCGCATCATGCGAACATCGTCACGAAAAATGCATCAGGTCAAGAAATCCGGCGATCCGACGTGCGAGGGATTCTCTCGAGGTTTGCCAGGCGGGCGTTTCGAAGGCCGGTATCGGAAAAAGAGGTGGATTCGCTTTTGAAATTCCATGACAGGATCAAGGCCGGCTTTCCTAGGATTGAAGACGCGATTCGCGAAACCTTGGCATTCGTGTTGATTCAGCCGGATTTTCTATTCTTTCCAGGCGCTCAGCGGCCGCAATCCGTTCAAAAGCAACCGGGCTCGACCGGCGATTGGGAGCTGGCTTCGAAGTTGTCCTATTTTCTGTGGAGTTCGATGCCTGACGAACGACTGTTTGATCTGGCGGACGCCGGCTTGCTTAAGCAGCCGAAAACGCTTCGCTCGGAAGTCGAACGGATGCTGAGCAGTCCCAAGTCATCGGCATTCCTGGAGCAGTTTCCTGATCGTTGGTTGTCGCTGGACCTGATTGACAACGTCGAGATTAGTCGGGAGTTCCACCCGCATTTTAACGCGCGGCTCAAGACTGACATGATCGGTGAGAGCCGGGCGTTTTTTTCGGAGATGGTTCGTGCCAATCGCAGCATCCAGGATTTTCTATTGGCGGATTTCACCATGTTGAATGAACCCCTGGCGAGGCATTATGGGGTTTCAGGAGTATTTGGCATGAAGTTTCGCCACGTGCGGATTCCCGCTGACCAGCACCGCGGTGGATTGCTTGGACAGGCAGGCTTCTTGCTGGCGGGTTCGACGGGCGCGGACTCGCATCCGGTGCGACGCGCCGTCTGGATTCGCGATCGCCTGTTGGGTGATCCGCCGCCGCCGCCGCCGGCCAACGTGCCCAGCTTGGATTCCATTGATCCGAAATTCCATCAGCTTCCGATGCGTGAAAAGTTGCGAGCTCATCGCCAGGATTCCTCTTGTGCCAGTTGCCATCGCGACCTGGACCCTTGGGGAATCGCCTTGGAAAACTACGATGCAGTCGGTTTGTGGCGCACCGAGGTCCGAACCAAACAGGGCGACAAGTTGGTGACTTCGCCGGTTGTTGCCAAAGACTCATTTTCCAATGGATCGGAGCTGGACGGACCTGATAAACTGAAGGAACTTTTGGCATGCGAATATGGCGATCAGTTCGCGCGATCATTGATGAGGCGCCTGTTGACCTATGCACTGGGAAGGTCGCTTGATCTGCGTGACCAAAAGGCGGTAAAAGAACTGGACAAGAAATTTGCCGCTGATGGTTACCGGATGCGGGACATGATACAACTCGTTGTGTCCAGCGAACTGTTTAATAAACAAGATCACAAACACGAACATGGAGAAAAAATCTTGGCACCTTGACCGCCGCTCCTTCTTGCGGGGCACCACCCTGTTCGGTGCGGGAGTTTCGCTGGGACTTCCCTGGCTGGAGTGTATGGGCAGCGAGAAACCTAAAGCGAAAGGGGCCGCAAAACGATTTTGCGCGATGTACTTCGGCTTTGGTGTCAGCCTTCCCAAGGAGAACGGCGCCGATGCAAAGTGGCGTTGGTTTCCCCAGTCCGAAGGGGCCGGCTATCAACCGTCGCATACGCTGGAGCCCATCCAGCCGCTTCGCGACAAGCTGACTGTGCTCGGCGGGTTGTCCCATCCCATGGGGCGCAAGATGGGGGCTCACGATACAGCCGATACGTTTCTCACCGGTGCGTACTTGAACAATAAGTTCCTGCGAAACACGGTTTCCGCCGATCAAATTGCCGCTTTGTCCCTGCGTGACAAGACTCGCTTCCCTTCGCTGGTGATATCCACAGATGGGGGCGTCGGGGAACCGACGCGATCCAGTACGCTCTCTTATGATGCCGCCGGTCGTCCAATTCCTGCTTTGAACCAACCGCAACGGATCTTCAATCGCTTCTTTGGTGCTGGGGACGAAGACTTGATTGCCGAGAACCGATTGCTGCAGAGCAAAGCCAGCATGCTGGATCGGATCTTGGCTGATGCCAAATCGATGCGGCTCAGACTGGGGCATCCGGATAAGCAAAAGCTGGACGAGTATTTGTCTTCGGTGCGACAGATTGAACAGGGTGTCGAACGAGCGCAGAAGTGGATGGAGATTCCAAGACCCGAGTTGCGGGACGAGGAACGGGACATGTTGCGCTTGGATGCCGATGACAAGGCGCCGCTGGTCTATATCCGTACGATGTACGACTTGGTTTACCTGGCGTTTCGTACAGATTCCACGCGAGTGGCGACCTACCAAATCACCAACATGGCCGATGCCTCATCCAAGGCAGGGAAGTTTCCGCAGCTGGAGGGTTTCAAGAGCTCGCTGCATTCGCTGGCACACGATTATGACAAGCCAGGTGGATCCGAAGCGCGTGGACGGTGGGACCGATTGATGGTCGAACAGTTTTGCCACTTTATCTCGCGCCTGTCCAATGCCCCCGATCAAGGCGGCACGGTGTTGGACAATTCAGTTGTGTTATATGGGAGTAGCAATAGCAATACACACAACAACAGCAACTACCCATTGTTGGTTGCTGGCGGTGCGAACCTGGGGTTTAAGCACGGACGCTACATGCGTTTGGCTGAATCGGTGCCCTTGTCGAATCTGCTGCTGACGATGCTGAATTGCGTTGGTGTCGAGACGGAGCGGTTCGCCGATAGCACGGATCAGCTAGCTGACTTGACACGAGCTTAGTGTTCCGTTCACGAATTGGGTGGACATTTGCGGCAATAGATTTTTGATCCAGACGAGGCGAGAACGACGAAGATACCCTTCGTGGGTCTGTGAGGAGGGAACAACGAAGCCTGAATCAAAAAGACGTGCCGCCCATCGGGTTGTGCCACAGTGAACCTCTGGCTGCGTGGCTCCTCGGTCACAGATCCATGTCCGGATATGCTCCGTCGGCGCCCTTGCCAGACATTCACTGAGGCACAACAAATGCCCACCGAATCCGTGAACTGCACACTAGCGTCCGGACTGTTTTTGATGAGCTTCCAGGAACAGAAGATGAGAAAATCGCATGCGCTTATTGAGACCGGCATAATAGGGTGATATTGTTCCACATTGCGTGTGTCATCGGTCATGCCAACGAAGCGTGACCAGATTCAGATGGAGAAGCCGCCGGTTCTGGGGAGGACCGGAGGCTGATTAGCCAAAGATTGAGCCGGGCAGGCTGCCCGGTCCCTCTCAAAGCGCCCCGGCGCGGAAAAAAACTCGTTACGCACGCTTGCCGAAGCAACACGAAGCAACACAGTTTACCCAGGCCGCCGCGATTCGCATCAGCACCGCGACCGTCAGGCCTTTGGAAGTGATGACCAAATCATCCTTGCCCGCCGATTTGAGCCATTGCTTCGCGGGCTTCTTCTTGAGGTCACTGATTGAAATCGTGCTCATGGGCTGGACTTAACCCGCCGGCTGCGGCCACACAAGCAACGAACTCCGGCGTGAACAGCGCGCCCGCTCCAGCCCGGGCTGAAGCGGGACATTTCCCAAG
>SXGS01253575.1_pt1 | contig 35173 bp, 32 predicted proteins | sample 3174681 | NCBI WGS metagenome assembly SXGS01 (sample SAMN11356861, study PRJNA531348) | freshwater metagenome | isolation source: freshwater sample F1-80 | place: China: Fuxian Lake, Yuxi | collected 2017-12-25
GCCGGCGGGCAGCGGGCGGTGCTTGAGGATCTGGCGCGCTTCCTCAAAAGGCCAGGCCTTGTACTCGCTCATGGTGGTCTCGCGTGGATGGGCGTCGGAGGTAAAACCGTTCGGGAACCATCACCGCCCGCAGGCAGTGACAGCCGGAAGACACACCCGACCTGCGGGCGCGATACGCGGGGAGGGCGGGACTAGGCGGCGGTGTTAGCGGTTGCGGAAGGTGATGCGTCCGCGGCTCAGATCGTAGGGGGAGAGGGCAACGGTGACCTGATCGCCGGGCAACACGCGGATATAGTACTTGCGCATCTTCCCGGAGATATGGGCCAGGATCGCGTGGCCGTTTTCCATCTCCACCTTGAAGAAGCCGTTGGGCAGGGCTTCTTTGACCACTGCCTGGACTTCTATCGCGTCTTCTTTGGCCATCTTCCATCCCTTGAGGGGAAAATAAAAAGCGAACCGCTGTGTGAGATTCCCCCGAAAACCTCGTCCGGCTCGCCTAAAAATCCGCAGTGCTGCCTGCGCGTGGAGGAATTCTCAGCAGGTCATGCGCAATCCCCGATATATGAGGTGTGCATTGCAACGGCCTGTTAGAGAGAAAATTAAACCATTCCGAGAGGGAAAGTCAACGCCGCGCCTCCAGGGAGCTGCCCCAGAACACCCTCAGGGCCGGAATTTCTGGATGCGGTTGTTGAAGGTGTCGGCCACGTACAGGTAGCCCTCCCGGTCGAGGGTGATGCCGCCGGCCATCACCTGGCGCTGGGCCGTGGCGCCGGTGAGCAGGTCCTCGACCACTTCCACCGTGCCGGAGAAGCGGAAAGCCCCGTGTTCGTCGCCGGCCTTGCCCCAGGAGGTGAGAAAGCGGCTGTGGCGGAACACCGCGATGCCGCTGTACCCGGCGTCGAGCACAAAGGCCCGCGAGGAGGACTCGTCCACCGCAAAATCGAGGGGCCGCTGCAACAACCCGCCGCCGCTGTCCTCGGGCGAGAGCGGGTCGCGCCCCACGATCATGACCGTCTCATCGCGCTCGGGCCCCGAGTAGGCCACCAGGCGGGGAGCCTGCCATTCGCTGTCGGTGAACAGGTGCGGGAAGACCAGCACTGCAAAGTGGGTCTTCCAGAAATGCAGACTGGATGTCGGCAGGCTGGGCAGGGTATAACGGCCGAGCGGTTCCCCGTCGGGGCTGAACTGGTAGAGCTGGTTGAGCCCCTCGATAAATACCTGTCCCTCCGCGTCGACAGCCAGGTGGCGGGCAAAGATGCCTTCCAGCGAATGGGTCCAGATGCGCCGGCCCCGCCCGTCGTACTTGGTCCACTGGCTGCGCGGCGCCTTGCCGCGTTCGCCGCGCACGTTGTAGGCCACGTACAGATTGTTGAAGTGGTCCACGGCCAGGGCCGGGGTCGCCAGCGAGACGGCCTCCAGACAGGCCAGCGGCCCCGGATCCAGCACCCAGCTGCCCAACCCGTGGCCGGCCCGGTCGAAACGCTCCACCCGGGCCGCGCCAGCGCCCGCCACATAGACCACCCCCTGGCTGTCCACCGCCAGACAGGTGGGCAGGAACCCCGAGGGCAGGTCCCAGACCCCCATCAGCCGGTGAAGGCCGCCCTCCACCACATTGCCGGACAACACCCGGGAGGCCCGTCCAGGCCGGCTGTGGTGGAGCAACACGCGGTAGCGGTAGGCGGTATTGGCGGCCAGGCCCGTATCCACCGCGGTGGTCTCCGCCACACTTTCGCTGCGGGCGATGGACGCGAATTCCTGGCCTTCGCCAAGGGCGCGCTGGACTTCGTAGGCTAGGAAGAGGGAGGCGGGCGCCTGGTTCCAGCGCAGGTGCGCCGAGGCGGTGGCGCTGTCGAACTCCACCTGCAACACCGGGGCGTCGACGGTCGGACCGCTCCGCCCACCGGATGCCGCGCAGGCGCACAGGACCACACACAAGAGGAGGTAGGGCATGACAGACGAAGGATACACCGCCTCCCGAGGCATTGTCAAGGAGAACAAAGGGTTGGGCAAAGGCCAACAGAGCCTTTACATTTCTTTTTATGACCCCTTCCCGCCTCCGGCGCTTCGGTGCTTCCAGTGCTCCGCTGCTGGTCTTTCTCGGGTTTTCCGGGGGTGGAAGATGCGGGAGTCGACCAGCATCGACCAAGTGCTGGTGGCCGTGGGTGAGAGTTTGCAGACCATGGGCATCCCCTTTGTCTTCTGCGGGGTCAACGTCGTGCCGTGGAGCAGTACGCGGTGCCGGCCGAGTCTCCGCCCGCCGCTTCGGGGCAGAGCTGACGTGGGCTTGGGGCACGGCGCGGGTGTAGCTATTTTTGCAGTGGCGCGAAGCGCCCGGACCCACGCCTGCGTTCAACTGTGCTCTTTTAGTACTCCATCCCGTCCCCGGCGGCGCCGGGGAAAGGGAGGCGCATGAACACCAGCGAAGTGCATATCGATCTGAGCGGGTGCAAGATTCTCATCGTCGACGACGTGCCCGCCAATCTGGACGTGCTGGTCCAGGCTTTGGACAAGGGCGGTTACAACATCCTGGTGGCCTCCGACGGGGAAACCGCCATCGAGGTGGCCTCCTACTCGCTGCCCGACTTGATCCTGCTCGACGTGATGATGCCCGGCATCGACGGGTACGAGACCTGCCGCCGGCTCAAGGAGAAACCCGAACTACGCGCCGTCCCGGTGATCTTCCTGACCGCGCGCGACGACCTGGCGGGGATCGTCCAGGGTTTCGAGGTGGGCGGCCTGGACTACGTCACCAAACCCTTCAAGCGAGAGGAGGTGCTGGTCCGCATCCGCACCCATCTGGAACGGGCGATCCTGGCGCGCCGGCTGGCCGAACTCAACGCCCACCTCGAGGAGAAGGTCGAGGAGCGCACCCGCCAGCTGCAGCTGAAGGTCAAAGAGCTGGAGGGCAAGGACCGCATCGCCCAGCACCTGCTGACCTTTCACAGCCTCGAAGAGACCCTGGCCGTGGTTCTCGAAGTCGTCGCCCAGCTCACGGGGGTGGCCAGGGCGGTGGTCTACCTCGAGGAAGAGGGCGGCCTGAGACCCGCAGCGGCCATCCGCTCCACAGGCGGGAGCGACGCGCTCCAGCAGGAGGAGTTGCCGCCACACGCCCCCGAGCCCTCCGGGGACTTTGCCGCCGTCCGGGAAACCCTGCAACCGGTCCGCCAGGCGGCTGCCCAGCCGCCGCGCGCCCTGGTCCCCATCCTGCGCTCAGGTGTGCTGCTGGGACTCATCGAAGTAGAAGAACACCCCGACCACACCCTCGATGAGGCCGACCTGCGCACCCTGGCGAGTTTTGCGCTGCAGGCCGCGGTGGCCATCAGCGACGCCCAGGTGCGCCAGGACCCGGAGTCGTGGAGGGATCAGTTAGACGAAGTGCTCGAGATCCATCAGGAACTCGGAGAGGTCGAGAGCCTAGACAAACTGCGCGAAGACCTGAAACCCTGACCTTGCGGTGAAGAGACGCCTGCCCATAGATCAGCTCCGCGTCGGCATGTTTATCGACGCGGAGGTCTGCAGCCTGCTGGTGGACGGCCAGATCTGCTACTACCTCGAGGTGCGCGAGGCCGCCTTTGCCGAAGACCAGGCCACGCGCAAGCGGCTGCGCCTGTCGAAACGCAGATACGACCAGATTCTCAGCGACGGGGGTATGCTCCTGAGTTCCACGCGCCACATCGAGGCCCTGAAGGCGATCAGCGTGGCCGAGGTCAGCGTCGACACCGAGCGGAGCGAGGTGATCCTCGACGAGTGGGTAGAGGAACGCGGCATAAAACCCGGTAGGAAGCGCCCCCGGACCGCGCCTGCCGCTGCGGATTCGCAGGTATGGGCCAGCGCGCGGGCCGCCGCGGACGAGATGTCCCTCGACTTCGTGGAAATGCCGGGGCCTCCGGCCGAACCGCTCCCCCCTCCGCTGCCGGAACAGGCCCAGGCCGGGCAGCGGCGCGTCACTTTTGGCCGCGGCGACAAAGCCTGGATGAAGGTCGAGGTCAAGGGAAAAGGAGAACAGGCCTTTCTGGAGGTGTTGAGTTTCGGCGGCGACCGGTCGCTGGGTGAAAAACACATCCTCCAGGCCCTCGAGGAGCTCTACGGCATCCGCGCAGGTATAGACCACGCCATGATCTCCCAGTTGGCCGTGCAGGCCACGGCCTTCCCCACCCAGGTGATCCGCGGCCAGTACCTCATCGCTCGCCAGGCCCCGCCCGACCCCAGGCAGTTCGGTCACCTCGAGTACTCCTTCCAGAAGGAACTGCCCAAAACGGTATCGCTGCCCTACGACAAGCTGCGCCGCGCTTTTGCCCAACTAGATCTGGGGCAGGTGCTCGATCCCGAACTGCGCGTCCGGCTCGTGTCTCCCGGCGAGGAGCTGGCCGTCTTCGTCTCCACCGGCAGCGGGCAGGTGATCCGGGATATTTTTGGCAACACCCAACCCCTGGCCGGGGTAGAGGCCCTGCTGCGTCCCGGTCCCCACGTCCGGCTGGCCAGGGGGCGGTACCTGGCAGAGATCTACGGCTACGCCTGCCTGCTCAACGGCGAACTCTCGGTGATTCCCTCCCTGTGGATGACCCCCATTCACATGGAGGCACATTTCATCTACGCAAGCCCTGATACGCCTGGTCGGCCAGCTGAAGGGGCTGGTGGAGACGCGCGAGGCGTTGCTCGTGAAGAAACAGTACCTGCACCAGGCAGAGACACAGGCAGCCGAAAAAGCGCAGTCCAGGTTTCCGGGACGGCCTTTGCCGGCGTGCAGATCTCCATGGGAGGGGCGGTGGCAAAACTCGACAAGGACCTGGTCCAGCCCCTCTTCACCAAAGCACCCAAAGGTATACGGTGGAGCACAAAAAAATGAGCGGAGGAACTATCCTGAGTACCAGCAACCATAGGCCCCGTCTCCTCGTGGCCGCGCTGCTGGCCACCTTCCTGTGCTGTGGCTGCGGCGCGCCCGGGCGCAACAACCCCCTCGACCCCGCCAAGGGCGAGGACGGCGCCTCGCTGAGCCTGAGCATCCCCCTGCCCAAGTACCTGGCCGACGTGGTGCAGCGGGTGGTGGCCCGGCTCGAAGGCCCCGGAATGGAACCTCTGGTCAAGGAACTCGACCACCCGCCCCTTGGCCCGGCCACCGGCACCATCGGCGCCATTCCCCCCGGCACCGGCCGCATCCTCACCATCGAGGGCTACGACCTGGCTGGGGAGTTGCTCTTCAAGGGGGAAAAACGCGATCTCGCCATCGTCGCCGGCGACACCACCCGGGTGGAACTGGAACTGGTGCTGGTCAAAGCCCCTCCCGCCGCTGGTTGAAATGTCCCTCATCACCCTGGCTTCGGGCTTCGGTCTCCAAGATTATTGCGTGGGGGCGATGCGGGGAGTCCTCCTGCGCCTGGGCCGGCGGTCCGAGGTGCAGATCGAATCACCCTCCTGAAGTCCGTCCCGCCGGCGGCTGCGCGGCAACCAGTATGCCTTCGCGCCCCCTGAGGAACACCGGGTGTTCCAGGGGACTGGCCACATGGTGGCGAACGCCGTTGATCTGCACCTCCACCTCGGCGAAAGCCGTGCCGCTGACCTGGACCCGACCGCCGGCCTCGGTGCCGGCCAGCTCTTGCTGCAAATTCTCCCTGGTTTTGAGCGCCTGCTCCCTGGTCTGCGCCAGCTCTGTCAATCTCCTGACCAGCTCCAGCAGGTAGGACCGGCGCGCCAGGGTGGCCTGGGCCACCAGGTCCTTGATCCGGCTGACCTCGAGGGTCTTCAGCCCCAGGGTCCTGAGGATGCGCAGGATGCCGGCGTCGCAGAAGTCGATGACCTCGCCCAGCTTGTCCTGGCGCCCCAGCAGCTCGGGGTCGGGACCGACGCCGACCACGGTGGGCTCGCCGCTGGGCGAGCCGATAAAGCGCGCCTCGATTCCCAGGGTGGCGTGGGCCTCGCCGCCGACGATGCTGCCGCCGCGCGGCCCGCCGCCCGTGCAGACCTTGAGCTGGCCGCCGGCCCGCACCCGGGCATGCAGGATATAACTGCCGACCAGGATGTGGCTGTGGGCGCGCACCGCACTGCCCTGGATGAACTTGGTTTCCAGGCATCCCTGACAGATAATGCGGGTGTTCTCTCCCGACACCCCCTTGGCGATGAGGATATCGCCCTGGGCTTCGAGGGTGGCGCCCGGCTCCACACAACCGCCGATGACGATGCTGCCCTTGGCGCGCACCGTAGCGCCGGCCAATACGTTGCCGGTGATGCGCAGGTCCCCGTCCGCCTCCACGACACCTGCTGCTTCGGAGATTTGCCGGACGAGCTTCACGGCCACCGTGTCCGCCGCCAGGGAAAGATGTCCCCTGACCTTGCTGATCAGCGCCGTGGCCCGGTCCTTGTGCCACAACACCCGCACGTTCTCGCCGTTTTTGATCGGCAGGTCCTCGAACGCCCGCCCTGCCCTGGCCGGCACCTCGCCGCCGGTGATATCCGTGCCCGGCCGGCCGGGGGTGGCCGGGACTACTCGGACCAGCACCTGGCCGGGCCAGACGATACGCGCCCCATTGCGCGCACTGAAATCCACGGTGCCATCCTCGAGGATCTGCGAACACGCCGGCGCCGGATCAAAAACCGCGCGGCAATAGGCGTCGCTTCCGTCGACCGGAAAGGTACCTCGCGCCAGCAGCGCCGTATGGCTCAGGCCGGCGGGCAGAGCGCTCTGGCACAGGACCTCGATCACCTCCTGCTGGACGCCGTGTTTCACCCCGGCCTGCCAGAGCAGTTCCTCCAACCACTCGGACTGCAGCGGGAAAAGCGGCTGCGCCTGGGGAAAGAGAATGAGGTGGGCTTCCAGCCGATCGGGGGCAAACCACAAAGGGGCCAGGACCCCGAGGCGGCCCTCCTCCAGGCAGGCATAACCCAGGATGAGGGACACACAGCGGCCCTCCACTACCTCGACGTGTTCCCCGATCTCCAGCCCCTCGCCGGCCGCCAGTTCCTCGCCGGGCGTCACCAGCCGGGTCCTCGACTGCGCAGCCAACACCTCGTCCAGCCTGGGGCGGGCCAGGGCGGTGCGCAGCTCCGATCCGGATAGCCGCTGAAGACTCAGGGGAAGCATCGGCACCAGGTCAGAGACCACCCAGCGGATCGAGGGGTCCCGCTTCTCTGAGCACCTCGTCGAGCTGGCCTTTCCAGGTGTGGTAGGTCTGTTGCAGTTGGGCGTCCCTGATGGCCACCGCCGCCTGCAGGGCAAAACTGGCCACTGCTCCTAGCTCCTCCTCCGACATCGGCTGCCGGCTCCAGCGCTTGTCCACCTCGATGAGTCCGAGCAACTCGTCGCCGCGCATCACCGGCACCACGGCAAAGGGCGGCAGCAGCGGGTTGCCCGTCTCTGTCACCCGCAGCGGCCGGCGCTCCTGACGCACCCGGGCAAAGATGTTCAGGTGGAGGGGACTGGGCTCAAGGCCCGCTAAATCAGCGCCGGTGATCGCCACCCCCTTTTTGGCCTTCAGGCCAATGGCGACCACCGGACGCATCCCCTCCACCTCCTCTTCCAGATAGATGACCGCCCGATCCAGACCCAATACCTCGGAGATCACCTGCACCACCAGCCCCAGGGTTTCCTCCAGGGTGTGTACGGCGAGCAGGTGCTGGGCGATGCGGTCGCGGCCCTCCAATTCCCGCACCTTGAAACTGAGCGCCCTGGTGCGCTCGCGCACCCTTTCCTCCAGCTCGCTGTTGAGCCGTTGCAGGGCCTCGTTTTTCTGCATCAGCTCCTCGGCCAGCTGCCGGTTGTGCTCCTCGAGCTCGAAACGGTCGAGCAACTGCCGCACCACCAACCTGAGCTGGCTGTCGTCCCAGGGTTTGCGAAAATAGAAGTGGATACCGCCCTCGTTGACGGCTCGCGCGGCGTCCTCCACCTCGGCGTACCCGGTGAGCATGATCCGCATGCTGTGCGGCGAGACCAGGCGGGCACGGGCGAGGAATTCGGCGCCGATCACCACCGGCATACGCTGGTCCGAGATGATCAGCGACACCGCGTTTCCCTGCAGCAATTCCAGGCCCTCGGCGCCGCTGGTGGCCGCCAGGACGCGGTAGCCATCGCGCGACAACACCCGGCGCAGGGCGTTGAGGACCAAAGGCTCATCGTCGACGATCAGGATGGTGTGGGGAGAGGTGGCAGGCATAGGTCGCTCCCAATGAGGGGGTCAGAAGGAGGAGAACTCGTTGCTGGCCCCGCGCTGCTTCAGCGCGGCAGTCAGGGTGTCCAGTTCGGTGCTTTCCATACCCAGCGCGGCGAGCAGGCCGGCCGAGGGTGCCGCCGGCAGGGCGCAGGGCAGATCGGCAATGCCGAGGCGATGCACCAGCACGTCGGCCAGGTGGGTCAGGCAGGCCAGCGGGTTGGGCTGCGGACTGGCGGCGGGGCGGCAGTGCCAGCGGATGGCCTCGGCCAGGGGCAGGGGCAGATTCCACCACTCGGCCAGGTGGCCACCCACTGCGGCGTGGGTGACCCCCAGCACCTCGCGCTCGGCGGCGGCGATGGAGCGTTTGCCCTGGCGCACCCGGCGGATCACCCGGGCGTAGCGGGCGGGGAAAGCGCTGGCCAGGACCAGTTTGCCCAGATCGTGCAACAGGCCGGCCAGGGTGGCCGCCTCCTGTTGCGGCTGGCTCCAGGACAGGCGCTGGGCGATCTGCCGGGCCAGCAGGCCGCAGGCCAGGGAGTGGCGCCACAGGGCTTCGTGGCTGAAGCCCTCGATCTGGCGGACCTCCAGCACCTGGAAGACACTGTGGGCCAGCACCAGGCCGTGCACCAATGCCAGGCCCAGCACGGTGACGGCCCGCTCCACGTTTTCCACGTGGCGGCGCTGGCCAAAAAAGGTGGAATTGGCCACCTGCATCAGCTTGGCGGCCATGGCCGGCTCGCGCAGGATGGCGCGGGCAATGGCCTCCACCGAAGGGTCCTCCTCCCCATCGAGCAGGTTGCGCACCTCAAAGTAGGCCTGCGGCAGCACGGGCAAGGGCCCGAGGTGGCTGAGCAGGGCGTGTAAACCCCGCGCCTCCCGCTCCTGGCACTCCTGCTGCTGCAGGAAACCGCGCAGTATACCCTTGAGCTCCTCGTCGTCCCAGGGCTTGGCGATCATCTCGTGGATGCCGGCCTCGTCAAAGGCCCGCCTCACCGCTTCGCGTTCGGCATAACCCGTGAGCACCAACCGGGTCACCTGCGGGTACTGGCAGCGCACCTGCTTGAGGAAGGTGGCGCCGTCCATTTGGGGCATACGCATGTCCGAGACCACCAGGTCCACGCGGTTGGCGGCCAGCAGGTCTAGGCCTTCCCGGCCGCTGCCGGCCAGCAGCAACTGCCAGCCCTCCTTGCGCAGCAGGCGGCGCAGCGAAGCCAGCACATGGGGCTCGTCGTCGACCAGCAGCAGGGTGTACTTGGCCGCCTTCATCGGGGTGGAACTTCCCCGGCATCCCCCAGGGGAATCTGGACCGTAAAGGTGGTGCCCGCCCCTTCCTGGCTTTCCACCAGCAGGTCCCCGCCGTGTTTGTGTACCACGATGTGATAGCTGGTGCTCAGCCCCAGGCCCGTGCCCTGGCCCACGGGTTTGGTGGTAAAAAAGGGCTCGAAGACGCGCCTCCTGACCTCGGGAGTTATACCCTGCCCGGTGTCGGTGATGGCCGCACATACCCATTGATCTGTTTGAAAGGTGCGGATGGAGATGGTGCCCTGCCCGGCGATGGCCTGGGCGGCGTTGACCAGCAGATTGATGAAGACCTGGTTGAGCTCCTGGGGATAACAGGGCACCTGTGGCAGGACCGCATAGTCCTTGACGACCTCGGCCTTGTACTTGAGTTCGTTCCAGGCGATGGTGAGGGCGCTTTCGAGACACTCGTTGAGGCTGGCGTGAATCTTCTCGGTCTGGTCGAGGTGAGTGAATTCCCTGAGACTCTGGACGATGCGGCGCAGCCGCTCGGCTCCTTCGCGCGACTCGCCGATGAGCTGGTCCAGATCACCCATCAGGTAGCCGATATCCACCTCGGCGCGGCAGGTGCCCACCCGGAGGCGGGCCTGGGAAACCTGGTCGGCTTTGCCGCTGTCCAGCGCCTGGTACAGACGCTCGTATTCCCGGACCAGCCCGAGGATGTCGCGGCTGTATTCGGCCAGGGTGCCCAGATTGCTGAGGATGAACCCCAGGGGATTGTTGATCTCGTGGGCGATCCCGGCGGCCAACTGGCCGATGGAGGCCAGCTTCTCCGACTGGAAAATCTGGGCGGCGAATTCCTTGCGCTCGCTCAGATCGAAACCGACACACACCACCCCCTCCTGGCCCTCCCCTTCGCGCAGCGCCGAGCGCGAGCAGAGCATGGGGATCAGGCGGCCATCCCGGCAGCGGTACCTGGTTTCCACCCGAACCAGCGCCAGGGATTCGGAATGCATGGCCGCCACGGGAATGGCCCCCGGCAGATCCTCGTTGGTGCAGATCTGGCTCAGCGGGTGACCCAACAATTCCTCCTCGGCATAACCGAGCAGTTGCAGCAGGGCGCGGTTTACCCGCTGGATGCGCCCCTGGCCGTCGGTGACCACTAGGGTGGCCTGCATGGAATCGACAATCTGCTCCAGGCCGGCATGGGCCACGGGCGGGGGGTGGGCCTGCGCCTTTGTCAGTTCAGATTTCACCACTTTTCCCCGCTTCCACGGCCTGCGTCTCGATGCCTGCCAGACGGGAGGCCTTCTCCACCAGCACGGCGTTCTCAAAGGGTTTGGCCAGCACCTCGTTGGCGCCTCTGGCCAGGGCGTCCTGGAGCCGGGCCTGCGGCAAACCCGAGACCACGAGTATCTTGATGGCCTGCAGGCGCGGGTGGCTGCGGACAAAACCGAGCACCTCCAGGCCCCCCAGGCCGGGCATGCGCAGATCGAGGGTCATCACATCTGGGGCAAAGGATTCCATGCGCGCGCCGGCGCTGAAACCGTCGAAGGCCACCTGGGTTTCAAAGCCGGCGCGGCGCAGCACCCGCTGGATGGCCTGGGCGGTTCCCTGGTCGTCGTCGACGATCAGCGCGCGCGGCGCAGGGTGGCGGAATTCCCCGGGGACCGGCAGGTTGTGCTGCTGGAGGAAGCGGAGAAAATCACCCACCGCCACGCGGTTGTCACCCCGCCCAGGCAACTGATAGGCCTTGAGATGCCCCCGCTTGATCCAGCGGATCACAGTGCGGAAATTGACATTGCAGTATTGCGCGATCTCGCCGGTCGTCAATACGGTTTTTTCCATGTATTGTCCGCCTCCTGTATAATTTTCCTGACTTGATGGGATAACATATACAATATGACTAACCTGTCAAGTAGAATTTTCCTCCGCCTCGTCTTGCCTTGCTGCGCCCTTCCCCTGGAGAGGATCCCCGTATGAGCCATAACGCCCCCCTCATCGTCAGCATCTCCGGCATCCGCGGCATTGTCGGCCAATCCCTCACCGACGAGGTGGCCGCTCGTTTTGCCGCTGCCTTCGGCACCTGGGTGGGGGCCGGCCGCAAGGTGGTGCTGGCCCGCGACCCCCGGCCCTCGGGCGAGGCGCTGAGCCAGGCCTGTGCCGCCGCGCTGCAGGAGATGGGCTGCCGGGTGCTGGACCTGGGTTTGTGCTCCACGCCGGGAGCCAAGCTGATGGTCACCGAACTAGGAGCCGCCGGGGCGATCATCCTCACCGCCAGCCATAACCCATTGCCCTGGAACGGCCTCAAGCTGATCCGTGGGGACGGCATCTTCCTCAACGCGGCCCAGGGCAAGGAGGTCGAAGCCCTCTTTCACGCACAGGCCTTCACCCCCCGTGCGGGCGGCTCGCTCGAGCAGGTGGACCCGGCCCTGGTCCACCGCCTGCACTTGGAGCGCATCCTGGCCGCCGTGGAGGTGGAGCGCATCCGCCGTGCCCACCTGCGGGTGGCGGTGGACCCCTGCAACGGCGCCGGCGGCCTGCTGCTGCCCCAGCTCCTGCAGGCCCTGGGGGTGGAGGCCCACTTCATCCACGGCGAGCCGCACGGCCGCTTTGCCCACGAGCCCGAGCCGGTGCCGGCCAATCTGGTCGAGTTGGGCCAGGCCGTGCGCCAGAGCCAGAGCGCCATCGGCTTTGCCGTGGATCCAGACGCCGACCGCGTGGCCCTGGTGGGAGCAGACGGACTACCCGTGGGGGAGGACTACACCCTGGCCCTGGCGGTCCTGGCCGTGGGGGCGCGGAGGAGGGGAATCGTGGTCACCACCCTCTCCACCTCCCAACTGGTCAGCGACGCAGCCCTGGTCCGCCAGTGTCCGGTGATGCTCACCCCGGTGGGCGAGGTACACGTGGTGGAGAAGATGATCGAAGTGGGAGCGGTGATCGGCGGGGAAGGCAATGGGGGGGTAGTGCTCACCGAGGTGGACCCGGGGCGGGACGCGGCCCTGGGGGTGGCCATCGTGCTCGAATCCCTGGCCCGGCAGCCCCTGGCCGCCTGGCTGGAGGAATTGCCGCGCTACAGTATCGACAAACGCAAGGTGAGTTGTACTCCGGCGCAGTTGGCGCAGGCCCTCGACCAGCTGCGCCGCCGGCACCCCTCAGCCTATGCCCATCCGGTGGTGGACGGGGTGAAACTCTATATGAGCGGCCGGCTCGAATGCCCCTGGGTCCATTTGCGGGCCTCCAACACCGAGCCGGTGGTGCGCATCATCGCCGAAAGCACCACATCTATGGAGGCGGCGGCGCTGTGTGAGGAGGCAGAGGAATTGTTGAGGGGGAACTAGACGACTGTTTCAGCGGAGGGGAGATGACCCCGAAGACCTCTCTCGGGGAGTGGTCGGGAAGGGAAGACCGCGTGGTCGGGGGTCGGGTAGCGGAGCTATGCGAGCGAGGGGCGCAACGCCCCAACGTATGGGGCGTTGCGGGGGATGGGTCTTGGGGAGGGGCAGCGCTTTTTGCGCCGCTCCCCGACGCCCTTGCCAGCCTACTGCAACTCGAAGCCGGTGATCAGCACCTCGACCACCTTGCTCTTCTTGAGCACCTTCTGGTTGACCAGCGGCAGCACCTCCCGCTGCAGCTTTTCCACCCGCAGCGGATCGGCCAGGTACTGGGCGTCCTTGCTGCTGAGCAGGACCAGCAGCTCGTGTTTCAGCTCGATGCGCTTGCGCTGGATCTCCTCCAAACCCACCTGCGGCGGACAGACCCTGAAGACCATCTGCACCTGCAGGTGCCGGTCGGGGGCGCCCGCCGGATTGGCGCGTATCGGCTCTAGGGCGTCGTAGACCTGGCACTCGCCGTGTTGGGACTGAAGGGGGCCGGCACAGCCGCCGGCTGCCAGCAGCCACCACAGGCTGCACAGGGCGAGGTGCTTCATCGGTGTGTAGGTCAGGGGCTGGAGATGTTTTGTTTTCGGGCTACTGGAGCGCGGAAGAGCCGCTCCAGGGGAGAGTTCTCGGCCTGGGTGGTCGAGAGGTTGGCCCGCTCGTCTATCAGCCGGCTCAACTGGTCGATGCGCTCGTGGGCCTTCTCGGTGATCAGCTGGCGCTCCTGGAGGACGTTGAGCAGTTCGGCGGCGATGTCCATGGCGGCCAATACCGCCACCTTGCCCCTGGGCAGGCTGCCCTGGCGGGAGAGCAGTTCGCGCATCTTGCGGTCCACGTATTCGGCCACCCGCTGCACCTCGGCCGGGTCCCCGTCGCTGGCAATGCGGTACTCCTCGCCCAGGATATGGACCAGCACCCCCTGGATCTGCTTGGCTTTGTCGGCCATCGTCCCCCCTCTCAGGAAACCTGGGCAGCGCCAGCCGCCAGCAGGTCGCTGTAGGATTCGCCGATCAGCTGATCGGCCCTGATCTCCAACGCCCGCATCAGGGTCTCGACCCGGGCATGGCTCTCCTCCAGCTTTTTCTCTTCGGTCACGGCCTCCAGCTCCACGAACTGGCCCAGGTCCTTCACATCGTCCAGGTGGATACGCACGTTTTCCCACAGCCAGACCTGGCGGGTCTTCTCCACCTCGATCCAGGTGCCCAGCACCTGGCAGAGCATGTTGCGCAGGGCCTCGGGATCGGTGGTGAAAGCCAGGTCGTAATCGCTGCGTTTGGGGCCGGGCATATTCTCGCGGCGATAATAGATCAGATGGGCCTCGTCGGGGCCGATCTCGCGCAGCTTCAGCCGGCCTTCCTGGACCCTGAAATAGGTATCGCGCTGGTGGAAGGTGCCCGCCGGCCCGGCGCCAAGAGCGTTGAGATTCCGCTCGGCACGCCCCAGATCCTGGCAGTACGCCTTGATCTCGATATTGGTCATGATTGAGTTTGAATGCTGACTGCGGGGATGCCGGCTTGGGGAGCCGGACAACCATATAAATGTAGGCGCTGACCCTGCCCCAGGCAAGAATCATCCCCGCCAGCGATCTACCTCCAGGCCCAGGCCCGCCAGTTTGTCCAGCACCACCTGCCAGCGCTGACGGGCAAAGGGAATACCCTGTTGCCGGCGTCTGGCCTGCTCCTGGCAGGCGCGGTCTCCGGGCGCCCGCACCTGGTCCACCCCGGCGGCCGGCGGGGTGGCGCGGGCGCTGTCGGCCAGAAAGGCGCAGCGCTCGGCAAAACGCTCAACACCCCCGAAACGAGCTGGGTCCAGGACCAGGGCAAAGAAACCGCAGCCATAGGGCCGGCTCAATTCGGTGACCGGCGGCACGTCGCGACCGCAGGGCCCGCCGGCCAGCCCGCCGCAGAGCAGGTCCACCAGCAACCCCAGGCCATAACCCAGGGCCCCGCCCACCGGCAGCAGCACCCCGGCCAGCGCGGCGGCCGCATCGGTGGTGGGTCGCCCCTCCCGGTCCAAGGCGATGTCCGGAGCGATGGGGCGACCTTCCTCGAAGGCCTGTTTGACACGCGCAGCCGCATGCCCGGTGGCCGCGTCGAAGATCAGCGGCTCCCCATCCAGGGTGGGCACGGCATAGGCGATGGGGTTGGTGCCGTGCAAGCCCTCCCGGCCGCCCTGGGGCGCCACCCGCGGCGTGGAGTTGGCCGCACAAAACCCCAGCATACCCTGGCGGGCGGGCCGCTCGGCATAGAAAGCCAGGGCGCCCACATAATTGCCGTCCACCAGGCTCACCGCACCCACGCCGCACTGGCGGGCCTTGGCCAGGGCCAGATCCATGGCCGCGCAGGCCAGCACCGGTCCCAGGCCCTGTTGCCCGTCGCACAGCGCCGTGGCCGGCCCTTCCTGTCGGATGCACAACTCCCGGCCCGGGACGATCTGCCCGGAGCGGATGCGCTCGATGTAGGTGGGCAGCATGGCCACGCCGTGGCTGTCCACCCCGCGCAGGCTGGCGTCCAGCAGGCTCTGGGTGCAGATCCGCGCCTCCCCGGCGGGCACGTTGGCCTGGGTCAGCAACTCCATGCAGAACTCCTCGGCCTGCGCTGCCGACAATGCGATGACCTCACTCATATTTGCCTTTCTCGATGAGTTTCAGGATTGGAGTAATCTACCGTGCCGATGGCAGGCAGACCAGCGCGGAGAACTTGCGCTGGTCGGGCAAATGCACCAAAGTATAACACCCTATGAAAGCCATACTCGTCGACGAAACCAGCCCCGAGCGCACCATGCGCTGGGCCGAAGCCCCCGATCCAGTCCCCGGTCCCGGAGAAGTGCTGGTAGATATCCACGCCACCGCCGTCAACCGCGCCGACCTCTTGCAGCGCGCCGGCAATTACCCGCCACCGCCGGGCGCCCCGCCCTATCTGGGGCTGGAGATGGCCGGGGTGGTGGCCGGGCTGGGCGCCGGGGTGCAGGGTTGGCAACCCGGCGAGCGCGTCTGCGCCCTGCTGGCCGGCGGCGGGTACGCCGAAAAGGTGGCGGTGCCGGAGCAACTGCTGGTGCGTCTGCCCGAGGATTGGAGCTTTGTCAGGGCCGCGGCCTTTCCCGAGGTCTTCTACACCGCCTTTGTCAATCTCTTCATGGAGGCCCAGCTGCAACCTGGCGAGCGGGTGCTGATTCACGGAGGGGCCAGCGGGGTGGGGACTGCGGCCATCCAACTGGCCCGCGCCGCAGGCTGCCGGGTGGCGGTCACTGCCGGTACCCCGGCCAAATGCACCCGCTGCCTGGAGCTGGGTGCAGAGCTGGCCATCGACTACCGCGAGGAGGACTTCGCCGAGGTGGTGCAGGAGCGCCTGGGCGGGGTGGATGTGATCCTCGACATCTCGGGCGGGGCGTACCTGGAGCGCAATCTAAAGGTCCTCACCCTCAAGGGCCGGCTGGTGCTCATCGCCCTGCTGGGCGGCCCGACGGCGCCCATCGACCTGGGACTGCTGCTGCGCAAGCGGCTGCGGCTGATCGGCTCGCTGCTGCGCAGCCGCTCCCTGGAGGAGAAGACTCAGATCGTCGAGGGTTTCGCCGCGCGTTTCTGGCCCCAGATGAGGGCGGGCCGCATCGCCCCGGTGACCGAGGCGGTGTTGCCCATCGCCCGGGCCGCTGAGGCGCACCAGTTGCTGGCGGAAAACCGCAATACCGGCAAGGTAGTACTCACCGTGAGGGAATAAACCGTGGCCACACCCACCCGCTACCGCGAAATCACCGTCAGCGGCCCGCCCTTTGCGCTGGGCTGTCAGCTGGGCGAGGCCGCCCGCGAGGAGGTGCGCGGTTTTGCCGCCATCGCCCTGAAAAGGGTCAACAAGACCATCCGCGTCTCGCGCGCCAAGGCCATGGAGCTAGCCGCCGCCAGCCTGCCCTATATCGAGGCGTACGATCCGGCCATGCTCGAAGAGCTGCGCGGGGTAGCCCACAGCTCCGGCGTGCCGCTGGAGGAATTGATCCTCCTGCAGATCCGCAACCAGCTCCAGCCCGAGAAAGAGGCCGGCTGCACCTCCTTTGCCCTGGCGCCCCAGGCGGCGGGGCAGGGCAGTGTGGTGGGCCAGAACTGGGACAACGACCCGGCCCTGGACCCCTTCACCGTGGTGCTCACCCGCCGGCCCGAGGGCAAACCTGCCCTGATGAACGTCACCCAGGCCGGCCTCATCGCCTATATCGGCCTCAACAGCGAGGGCCTGGGCCTGTGTATGAACACCCTGCCGGCGCCCAGCCGGCCCCTGGGGGGGCCACATTATTTCACCGTGCGCGGCATCTACGAAGCCACCTCGCTCGACGGGGCAGTCGAAGCTGTCTCCCGGGCCCAGCGGGCCATCCCCGCCAATATCATCATCGCCTCGCCACAGGGGCCGGCGGACCTAGAGGTGACTGTGGATCAGGTCCACGTGTTGCGCGACCAGGGCAGGGGCCTGGTCACCCACACCAACCACTGCCTGCACCCGGAGCTGGTGCCCATCAACGACTCCTTCCCCGAGCTGATCCAGTCCGGGCCGCGCAAGCAGCGCATCGACCACCTGCTGCAAGCGGCGGGCGGGCCACTGGGGATCGAGACGCTCAAACAGGCCCTGCGCGATCACCAGGACTATCCCCACTCCATCTGCCGGCACCCCAACGACCACCCCACCAACGGGTACTGGGTCAGCGTCTTCTCGGTGATCATCGAGGCCGACCAGGGGCGCATGCACCTGAGCCGGGGCAATCCCTGCACCCAGCCCTACGAGGTCTACAGCCTCAACTGAACGGAGCAGATTATGGCGCGTTACAGCAAGGTGGGCATCACCGGGGCCAACGGCGTGGTCGGCCGGGTGCTGATGAAAGGGTTGGGCGGCGAGTACCAACTCAAGGCCTTCACCCGCCGGCCCGTGGACTTCCCCTCGACCCTCGTCAACTTCGAGCAGGCCGCCCAGGTGCGCGGCGCCTTTGCCGGCTTGCAGGCGGTGATCCACCTGGCCGCGGACCCCAGCCCGGCGGCGCCCTGGGAAGCGGTGCGGGAGCACAACCTCGAAGGCATGTACCAGGTCTGCGAGGAGTGTGTGCGCTCTGGGGTGAAGCGGCTGATCTTCGCCTCCACCAACCACACCCAGCACGGCAATACCATCCGCACGACGCCCGAAACCCTCGATCCGCGCAAGCGTATACACATGCGCCTCAGTGATCCGCCCAATCCAGACTCCCTGTATGCGGTCTCCAAACTCTTCGGGGAGCACATCGGCAAGCTCTACAGCCAGCGGCACGGCCTGGAATTTATCGGTCTGCGCATCGGCTGGATCGTCGAGGCGGACGACCCCACCATCATGCGCGGCACCCCTGCCGAGGACTATCTGCGGGCCATGTTCCTCAGCCACCGCGACTGCGTGCAGGCCCACCGCCGCGCCCTAGAGGTGGAGACCCAATACCTGCTGGCCTATGTGGTCAGCGACAATGGCCGGCGTGTTTTCGACCTGGAGGAGACCGGGCGCACCCTGGGTTTTGCGCCCCAGGACGACGCCGAAACCTATTTCGCCAAGGTGTAGTGATGGAGAGGCTCAACTACCACGGCTGGCCCCACTCCTGCCGGCTGATCAACGACACCGTGGAGTTGGTGCTGCTGGCCGACGTGGGGCCGCGCCTCATCCGTTTTGGTTTTCTGGGCCAGGAGAACGAGTTCAAGGAATACTCCGAGCTGGCCGGGCAGACCGGCGGGGATCAGTGGCGCATCTACGGGGGCCACCGCCTCTGGCATGCCCCCGAGTCCAACCCGCGCACCTACCTGCCCGACAACGGCCCGGTCGAGGTAGAGGAGCACCGGGGCTTCGTCCGCCTGATCCAGCCGGTGGAGCCGGGCACCGGCATCCAGAAGGAGATCGACGTGCAGTTGGCCCCCAAGGGGGCGCGGGTGCAACTGACCCACCGCCTGCGCAACCAGGGACCCTGGACGGTGCGCCTGGCGCCCTGGGCCCTATCGGTGATGGCGCCGGGCGGCTGCGCCATCGCCCCGCTGCCGCCCTATGGCGAGCACGGCGTCAATCTGTTGCCCACCCGCAGCCTGGCCCTGTGGCCCTATACCGACATGCAGGATAGGCGCTGGCACTGGGGCACCCGCCATCTGTTGCTGCGCCAGGATCCGTCAGCAACCACCCCGCAGAAGGCCGGGCTAAATACCCCGGAGGGCTGGGTGGCCTACGCCCGCAATGCACACCTCTTCGTCAAAAAATCCCACTATGACCCCGAGGGGGTGTACCCGGACCTGGGCAGTTCGGTGGAGCTGTTCACCAACGCCGACATGCTCGAGGTGGAGACCCTGGGACCCCTGGCCGAACTGGCACCCGGCGCCCAGGTCGAACACGTGGAGCGCTGGTCCCTCTTTGCCGGGGTGCGCCCGCCCACCAGCGATGCGGAGGTCGAAGCCGAGATCCTGCCCCGGGTGCACGAGGACTGAGATGGAGGGGCCGTCCTACCCAGCACTCGTCGAGCAGGTCCGCGCCCTCTCCGGGGTGCGGGAGTTGGCGCTCATCGACACCTACCCAGTGTTCGCTGTGGAGCAGGGCGATGATCCGCAGCGGCCCACGGCCCTGCTCATCGGCGGCACCCACGGGGACGAACCTGCCGGCCCCGCCGCCGTGCTGGAGTTCTGCCGCCGGGGCGCCGGCCCCTGGCTCGGGGCCTTCAATTTCCTGGCCCTGCCTTGCCTCAACCCCCACGGGTACACACACGGCACTCGCCACAATGGACAGAACGTGGACATCAACTGGGCGTACAAACGCGACGACGTGCCCGAGATCCAGGTGATACGGCAGCTGGTGGCCGGCCGGCGTTTTGCCTTTGTGGTGGACTTTCACGAGGACTGGGAGAGCCCGGGTTTCTACCTGTACGAGTTGCACCGTAACCTGGCCCCGGTGGGCGCGCAGATCATGGAGGCCGTGTCGCACCACTGCCCGCTCAACACCCAGCCAGTGATCGAAGGGCAACGGGCCCAGGGCGGGGTGATCGTGCCTAGCGCCGAGAAACACGAGGAGTTGCGGGGCGAGGGCATCCCCGTGGTGCTCTACGACCATCACACCGACCATCTGTTGACCACCGAGACCCCCACCGCCCTGCCCCTAGCGCAGCGGGTGCGGGCGCAACTGGCCGCTCTCCAAGTGGTGGTCGAAGCCCACCTGACCTGAGCCCACAACCCAACCTGGTCCCCATGAAATCGCGACCGCCCAAAAAAGGGCCGGCCCCGCCGGCCGCCCCGCCCCTGCTCCAGCGCCTCGACCAGCAACTTGAGGTGCTGGGCTGGCGCCTGCTGCTGGGGCTGGCAATCACTGCCTTCCTGCTGGCGGCCTGGACCTTTGACCCCAAGCTGGCCCTCAGCGGCGACAACACCGAGTTCATGACCCTGGCCCGCAGCCTGGTCCAGGGCCAGGGCCTCAGCTATATCAGCCTGCCCGAGCCCAAGCCGGCCACCAAGTACCCCTTTGGTTTCCCGCTGATGCTGGCCCCCCTCGAATGGCTGGCCCCAGGCAACTGGGCGGCCATGAACTGGCTGGTGGTGCTCTTCTTCGCCGGTTCCATCCCGGTGATCTACCTCCTGGCCCGCGAAGCCCTGGGCCGTTTGCCGGCCCTGCTGGTGGCGCTGTGGTGCGCCACCCTGCCTGCCCTGCTCGACTACGGCCACCAGGTCATGTCCGAGGTTCCCTACCTCTTCTTTTCGCTGCTGAGCCTGTGGCTGATCGAGCGCTCGCTGCCACAACTCGACCTGCGGCGCAACTATTGTTTTATGGCAGGGTTCGCCTGTATGATGTGGGCCTACTACCTGCGCGGTGTGGGCCTGGTGCTGGTGGTGGCCGTTTTCCTCTATCTGTTGTTGAGCCGGCATTACCGCCATGCCCTGATCCTGGGCGGCGGCGCCTTCCTACTGGCCCTGCCCTGGTCCCTGCGCAACCGCGCTTTGGGTGACGAAGGGTCATACTTCAAGCACTTGGTGATGGTCAATCCCTACTACCCAGAGCGAGGCACACTGGACCTGGCAGGTATAGTAAGCAGGGTAGTCGAAAACACCGGGATGTACCTATCCTATATTGTCCCTGATATGTTCCTGCCTTTCGGCGAGACGCCCGGGACTATACTCAACCTCACCTCTCTGGTCCTGATAGTAACCGCCACCTGGGCAGCGGTACTCTGCATACGCCAAAAAAACCATCTGCTCCTCTTGACCTACAGTGCCCTCTACCTGGGTACGGTCCTGGTATGGCCCGAGCAGTGGGCCGCCGATCGCTTCCTGGTACCAATTGCCCCAGTGCTGATCTTCTTTGTCGTGCTGGTGGGGCTGGAGTTTTCCCGCTGGCTCGAACAGCGGGGGTTGGGCAAGGCAGGAAGAGGTGGCTTGGGGGGGTATTGGCCGTGGTGCTCGTGTTCAACCTGACCGGCCTTAGCCGACTGGACCAAGCCGGCGAAGCGGATTACCGCCCGGCCTGGAAAAACTACTACGAGGCCGGCCAGTGGCTCAAGACCAATACCCCACCCGATGCGGTGATTTGCTGCCGCAAGGACTACTGGCTCTATATCGTCGCCGACCGAGCATGTATGGTCTACCCCTTTAAAGAGCCAGAAGCGGTGATCGCCACCCTGGAAGAACAAGGGGTGGATTACGTGGTGGTCGACCAGTTGGTGCAGGAGGGGTACAGTTCCACGCCCAAGTTCCTCATCCCTGCCATCGAGAAATATCCCGAGCGATTCGAGCTAGTCCGAGAACAACCCGGCTCCTACACCTTCATCTTCCGCTTTTTGCCCGCCCAGTAACCAGCCGAAACGACCGGCGGTGCGGCGGTGCTCGGCCTTCGTCTGGAATCGCGTGCCCGATGACAACCAAACTGCACAACCCGTACGCAGATACGAGCGGGCAGTGGATCCGTGGCAGCTTCCACGGCCACTGCTGTGAAAACAGCGCCTGCGCCTCAGTGCCCCTGGCCGAGAGTGTGCGTCGTTATGGCGAGGTGGGTGCGGGTTTTGTCACCCTGACCGACCACGATGTGATCACCGACCTGTCGGGGATGCGGGCGCGTTATCCCGAACGGGCCTTCCTGCACGGCTTTGAGTACAGCACCCGCGAGAACATCGTCTTTGTCGGACCGGAGGTGGAACCGCTGTACGCGCTGCCCCTCGAAGAGGCCCTGGCGCGGGCCGGCCACCTGCTCACCGTGGTCTGCCATCCCCAGCCCTACGCCTCGGGCCGCGAGTACTGGACCCTGACCAAGCTGGCGGCGCTGGGCACCTGGCCAGACGGCATCGAGGTCTACAACGGCCACTACGGCATCCCCAGCGCCCTGGCCCAGGGCCGCTGGCCCCTCTACACCCCGATCTGGGACGAGCTGCTCAGCGCCGGCCACCGGCTCTGGGGTTTTGCCAACGACGATTTCCACGATCCGGCGGATTTCGACAATGCCTTCAACATGGTGCTGGTCGAGGAGGTGACGCCCCAGGCGGTGATGACATCGGCCAAGCAGGGCCGCTCTTACGCCTCCACCGGACTGTTGCTCAAGTCGATAGACGTGGATGGGAGCCAGATCGCGGTGGAGACCGACGCGCCCTGCCAGGGTCTCTTTATCGGCCCCGGAGGCGTGGAACTGGCAAAGGGCGAGGGCACCCACTTTGCCTATCGCGCCGGCAACGAGGCCTACGTGCGCTTTCAGGCCGAGGGAAAAGCGGGGAGGCTGTTTTTGCAGCCGCTGTTCAGGGAGGAGGGATGAGGTCGCCGACAGCTTCAGCCGGCCCCCATCGCCGCCGCGAGGTGCCGTATGCAGATTTTACAACCAGAACATCCACCACCAGTTGAATTGCTTCGCGGCAATCCGCATGGTTAACCAATCGACCGCTTTCATTGAACCGGAACCAGAACCTGCATTCATCATTATGGTAAAAGCAAAATCTGATGCTGCGACAATGATGGAGCGACAGAAAAACGTTCCCGCAGAACCATCGAAAACGGAATACCTTTTACCTGCCAGCATACCGTTCGCCACACCGAGCGAGAACCCGTCGTGATTAAAATGAATATAGCGATACGCCTCGCTGGAAATGTAGTTGCCCTCTCCCCTTAAACCTCGCAAGTGCAACTGAGTATACTTTGCATAGCCTTTGGGCGTTAGGCTCAAGTCCCCTGCCGGGGTAAGCAAGTAGGGAAATTGGTACTCATGATCTGGCGGCAAGGACTCGACCTGGTCTTTGGCAACCAGGTGGCCCCATGGCTGTTCCGCGCCAATACCGTTCGGCCAGCCGATATGGACGGCGATGCCCAAATCATCAGCCAAGGTCTTCCTTACGAGATCCTCATACTTGAGGCCAGACACTCTTTCGAGCATGGCCGAGGCCATCGTGTAGCTCGCGTTGGAGTACAAGTGCCGAAACTTGTTGCCCTTCTTTTTGGACGCGGGTGATTGCGCGATCAAATGCTTGAGAAACTCCAATCTCTTGTCGCTGACCGAGGGCCCATAGTCTGGCAGAGGCTCCGCCGCTGCACTCGTATAGGCCTTGATTCCCACCTCGCAGAGAAACAAGTCTTCCAAGGTGATATCGCTATAGGCGCTATTTGCAGCTGTTCTTAGCTCCTGGAACACCTCGAAGAACCTCGTTTGCCACGCCATCTTCTGCTGCTCTATGAGTTTTGCCGCCATCAGGGCAAGCACGGATTTTGAACAGGAACCAATGTGGAAATAATCGTCTACGGTGGCCTGAGTCGGTTTGCCAACTACCCGCACCCCCTGTGTTTCTTGGCGATAGACGGCTTCCGAATTCATCAGCGTTACCGCAATAGCGGGAATTTTGTACTTCTCCCTCGCTTTGCTCACGATTTCAGCCAAGTACGCAGGCGTTAAGCGTGAATCTTGCGCGTGTGTTATTTGTGGTTGGCTCACCAGAACTCCTGCCATCAAGAGGCTACCGCTGTCCCTGCCGCCTAGCGCAGGCGGAAACGCTGCGCCTCCAGCTTGGCAAAGACCGCCAGATACAGCCGCCCTTTGCCGTCTTGGTCAAAGCCAATATCGAAGCGGGCCATATCCACTGCCGGCATCAGCAGCCTCAAGCCCAGGCCGTAGCCCATTCTGGCGCGGGCCAAGGCGAAATCCCTGTCCCTGCTCCAGGCCAATCCCGCATCGGCAAACAGGGCGCCGGCCAGTCCCAGGTCGGCCCCCATCCCCAACAACTGGAATTCTCTGGATTCCACCACCGGAAAACGGTATTCCGCAGTGCCGATCCACTGGTTCTTCCCGTAGTGATCACGACCGAGTTCCTCGAGTTGGTACCCCCGGATACTGTTGGCGCCCCCCAGGTGGAAGTCCAGGTACTCCGGTATACTGCGCCCGACCGCGCCGGATTGCAGGGACAGCAGGCTGGCCAGCACCAGGGTCTGGGTGGCACCCGCCGGCTGAAAACGGCGGAGATCGAGATGGGCGGTCCAGAAATCCCCGGCACCGCCCAGCGCGCCGCCCGTCTTCACGACCTCGATCTCGTTGAACCAACCCTCATGGGGATTGCCCCACACGTCGCGCGAATCAAACCCTAGGGCAGCGCCGAGCTGGAACAACTGGTCGCTGCCATCTGCCGACAGGGTATGTCCAGGCACATCGCTCTGGGCGCGAAAATATGACCCGCCGAACCTGGCCCGGCCGCGCTCCCCCAAATACATCCCGAACCAGGGACTGAACTCCAGCGTCGCCTCGCGAAAACCGTCCAGTTCGTTGGTACGCTCGATGCGGGCCAGGGTCAGATCCAGGGAAAGGTGATTGCCGGTGATCCAAGGATAACTCAAGTCGAGCAAGAATGAGGTTTTGCCGCCGAACAGCGCAAACCCCGCCGCGTAGATATCGCGGCCCAGCATGTTCACCGACTTGAGGGCCGGCCCAAACGACCACCCATCCTGGTCGGTGGTATCGTAGGTGATATAAGGCAGGGCAAAGGGCAGTTCCCGCACTGCGATGCTCAGTGCCACCCCCTCCCCTCTGCCACTGGCACTACCTTCGCAGAGCTGAAGATGTCCAGGTTGTCCAGGCGCTGTACATCCGCCTGCACCTGTTGAAGGCGCAGCACCTGGCCCACCTGGGAGTGTACTTCGCGCAGAATCACCTGTTCCCGAGTGACGCGATTGCCGGCCACTTTGATCTTGGTGATGATCCGACCTTCGAAAGGGCGAAGGGCCTCAAACCTCTCTGCCGCCCACAGCCAGGTGGGTAAAATCAGCAGGAGGAGAAACCCGTTTCTCCTCTTCAGCATGGCCACGGGGCTGGTCGCCACAGATTTTCAGACATCTAGCTTGTAACTGATCTCCCTACATCCACGCGCAACTCCCCTGTTGTTTCCTATGCCTGGGGCACCGGCGCCTCGCGCCGGATCAACCCACTTCCTTTTAGATCGTCCCAGAAAGCCGCCGGAATCTTTTCGGAGAACAACGCAAAGTTCTCGTCCACCCGCGAGGGCTGCCGGGTGCCGGGGATGATGCAGGTGATGGCCGGATGGGCCAGGGCGAACTGCGAGGCCGCGGCCTTGATATCGACCTGGTGCCGGGCCGATACCTCCTCCAACTGCCGCGCCTTCTCGATCACCTCGGGCGGGGCATCGGCGTAATTGTACTTGCCACCGGCCTGGGCGCCTTTGGCCAGGATGCCGCTGTTGTAGGTGCCCCCGGCCATGATGCCGATCTTCTGCTCGATACACAACGGCAACAACTCGTCCATAGCCTCCTGTTCGAGCAGGCTGTAGCGACCGGCCAGCAGAAAGCAGTCGAAGCGCCCCTCGCGGGCGAAGCGGGCCAGCATCTGCCACTGGTTCATGCCGGCACTCACCGCCCGGATCACCCCCTGGTTCCGCAACGTGTCCAGGGCCGGATACGCGCCCTTGATCGCTTGGTCGTAGTGGTCGTCTGGGTCGTGGATGTGCAGGATGTCGATGCGGTCCACCCCCAGGCGCTGCAGGCTGCTCTCGAAGGAGCGCATCACCCCGTCGTAGCTGAAGTCGAAGACCGGCTTGAAGGGCGGCGCGTTCTCGAAGATCTCCTGCCCCCGGTCCTGGTCTTCCGTGGGCACCAGGATGCGGCCCACCTTGGTGGCCAGCACATAGCGGTCGCGGGGAACCCCCTTCAGCGCCCGGCCCAGGCGCTGCTCGCTCTTTCCCGAGCCGTAAAGCGGCGCGGTGTCGAAGAGATTCAACCCCAGTTCGAGGGCGCGCTGCACCACGGCCGTGGCCTGTTCCTCGGGGATATCGCCGTACAGGCCGCCCAGCGCAGCGCAGCCCAACCCCAGGCGGGTAACCTGCAAGCCGGTGCGGCCCAGTTCTCTTTTTTCTAGTGGGTTCATGATCTCCTCCGACGTGAATGGTGTTGCGGCGGGCCTGCAAAGGCAACACCGCTTTTTTAGTAGTCCCAGGCCCAGCTCAACCCCACCGAGGGCAGCAGGCGGAACCAGTACTCCGGGGATTGGGTCTGGCGCAGTTCGTCGTTGGGCAGGCGGATCAGCCCGTACTCATAGGCGCGCACATTGCCGTGGTCGTAGAGGTTGATCATCTCCACAAAAGCCGAGATCCGCCCCTTGGAGAGGTCGAATTGGCGACTGAGGCGCAGATCGAGCCGATGGAAGGCCGGGTAGTTGCGGCCATAGGGTTGGCCGGCTTCCTCGTATACGTATACCCGGCCATCGGGCAGGGTGCCCAGACGCACGGTGTTTTCCGTGTACGGCCAGCCGCTGCGATACTGCCAGGCCAGGTTCAAATGCCATCTAGGGGTGGGCCGGTAGTTGGCGTCTAGGTAGAAGGTATGCCGTTGGTCGTACCGGCCCGGCAGCTCCTGATCGAGCGCTAGTTGCCCCTGGGCCCAGCGGACTGCCGCCACCTCTTCTCGGCTCCAGGCCAGGCCGTAGCTGGCCCACCAGGTGAATTTCCCGCCCACGTCCTGTTTCAGGTAGACCTCCAGCCCCTTGGCCGTGGCCCCGCTCAGGTCCAGCGTCACCCGGTCGTCCTGCAATTCGGGGAAGATCTCGATGGCATCGTGCCAGTTGCGGTATACCGGGCGCAGCTGTGCGGCTTTTTTGAAGTAGCCCTCCACCCGCAGCTGCGGCCCGCTGGCAAAGCGGTGTTCCAGGCCCGCCACCCAGTGAGTGGAGCGTTCTGCTGGATAGAAGGCCCCTTCGCCTTCCTCCACCCGCAGCCCGCTGATGCCCTGGGACTGGTAGAAACGCCCCCAGCCGACCCGCAGTGAAGTCGTTTTACCCAGCGACCAGACCAGGTTGAGGCGCGGGCTGAATTGGTGGTCTCCGGTATAGGAGGCGCGGTCATAACGCAGGCCTGTCTCTGCTTTGAGCGGAGCGGCCAAAGAAACCCTAGCTGCCAGGTACCCGGCCACCCGATTGCCCTCAGGTGCCAGCACCACCTCGGTGGTATCGGTCCAGTGGCGGAGGCTGTCGTCAAAGACTTGGTCGCGCTCCTTCTGACTCAAGTACTCGTACGCTGCCGACACTCGCCGCAGCTCTGCTCCCCCTTTGAGGAAGAGCCGCTCCCCTGCTTCCCAGCTCCAGTCCTGCTTGAATGCCCAAAATCTGGCGGCGCGCTCGTCGCTGACGCGGAAATCCACCTGGTCGCGCTCCCCCTTGAGGCCCAGGCCCTGGCGCTGGTGGTCACCCTGGCCGTGGGCCAGCAGGGTCTGGGCCAGGAGCTGGGGGCTGATGACGGAGTTGAGAGTCAGCCAGGTATAGGTGTTCTGGTATTTGGTATTCGAGACATCGGCGTCGTCCTCGACAAAGTCCATCCGGTCCTGCGCCCCGAGAAAATGGGCAAAGAGGGTGTGACGGTCGTCGAGGCGGTACTCGACCTTGGCCAGTGCGTCGTAATAGGTGGGTTTGGGCGCCTCATCCTCGCCCATCAGGTCCAACACCAGATCTAGATAGCCCCGGCGCACCGAGACCATCCAGTTGCCGCGCGCAAAGTCGCCCCGGGCAAAGGCCCGGGTGTTCATCAGGCCGATCCCGGCCCCCACCTGCCGCTGTCCGGGGGAGGGACGGACGGATTTTATGCTGAACACCCCGCTGCGCCGGTCTCCGTACTCAGCGGGAAAACCGCCGGTCAGCAAATCCACCCCTTCGATCAGCGACACATCGACGACACTCAGCGCCCCGCCGTTGATGTCCTTGAGGTGGAAGGGATCGTTCAACTCCAACCCGTCCAAGAGCACCAGCACCTGGTCGTGTTCGCCGCCGCGCACGGTGAACTTGGCCGAATAGTCATCGCCGGCCACTCCGGGCAAACGAACCACTGCCCGGTAGATGTCCTCGCCGAACTGGGGGATGCTCTGGAGTTCCTCTCGCGTCAGCGCCTGGGCAGCCGCCGGCTCCCGGCCCATGACCGCGAAGCGGCCCGGGGTGATGGTGATCTCGCTGAGGGAGATGGGTTTTTCGGTCAGCTCCACCACCACCTCGGCCAGTCCTTGAGTATTGAGCCTGATACCTTCGATGTGAGCCGGCTGATAGCCGATGTAGGTGGCCTGCAACAAATGAGGCCCCTCATCCAACCCTTTGAGCACAAAACGGCCCTGGGCATCGCTCAAGGTCCCGATTCCGGTGCCGGCGATCCAGACACTGGCCCCCGCCAGGGGGGTGTGACTACCCGCCTCGACCACCTGCCCCTGGATCTGCCCCGTGGAGGCGACCGCCAGGCTCGGCATACCCAGCCAGACCAGCACCAGTACCGCGACCAACACCGGTTTCATCCCCTTCTCCATGACCCACCTTTCTGCGCTTGCCGCGCGGAAAGCAGAAGGTACGACATCCGCTCCAAGGCCCAAACACCGCGGCCGGTCCCTTGCTTGACCGGTTTTCCTCTAGTGGTTAGATTAACGGCGCCCCGGCTAATTCGGCCCCAAAGCTGTAATATCAAAAAGATTTATCCCTTCTGCCTCCCCCCGCACGCACGGCTATGAAACTATTGGTCACCGGCGCCCACGGCCTCCTGGGGCGCAGCCTGCTGGAGCCGGACTTCGACACCGAGATGATCGGTTGCGGTCGGGGCGAAATCCCGGTGGGCCGCGGCCCCTATCACCCCGTCGATCTGACCGACCCACAGGCGGTTTTTGCCCTGGTGGCCAAGGTGAGGCCCGACTGGGTTATCCACACTGCCGCCCTCACCGATGTGGACCGCTGCGAGATTGACCGGCCCTTTGCCCGCCAGCTCAACCTCGAAACCGTCGAACACCTGGCCACTGCCTGCCGGCAACTGGGCGCGGGCCTGGTACAGCTCTCCACCGACTATGTCTTCGACGGCCAGTGTGGCCCCTATGGCGAAGAGGACCCGACCAATCCGCTCTCGTATTACGGCGCCCTCAAGCTGCAGAGCGAGGCCGTGGTCCTCCAGGAGGGTCTCAAGGGATTGGTGCTGCGCACCCTCTGGCTCTACGGGTACCTGCCCGGCACCCGGCGCAACCTGGTGACCTGGCCTCTGGAGGCCCTGGCCCGGGGCGACCAGCTGAGGATGGTGGACGACCAGTGGGGCAATCCCACCTATGTACACGACCTGTCCTGGGTCTTGGTCGAGTTGTGCCGGCGCCAGGCCCAGGGCCTGTTCCACCTGGGGGGGTCCACCTACCTGACCCGCTACCAGCTGACCCAGGAGCTGGCACGCCACTTTGGCCTCGATCCCGAGCTGGTGCAGCCCGTCTCCACGGCCGCCGCCAAACAGCAAGCGCCCCGCCCCCTGCGCTCGGGGCTGCGCACCCAGACGCTCGAATCCCTGCTGGGCTACACGCCACTGGGTCTGTCCCAGGGACTGGAGCGGCTGGCCGGACAGGAAGATTTTCGGCGCGACTTTCCCCACCTCTTTTAGACAGACTGCCGGGTCATGACCGAAACCCCGCTGCGGATCTCGCTGATCACCCCTACCTACAACGAGCGCGAGAATATCGCCCTGCTGGCCCAGGAGATCTTCGAGACCCTGAAGCAGGCGCCCGACATCGACCTAGAGCTGATCGTGGTGGACGACAACTCCCCCGACGGCACCGGCCAGGCTGCCGAAGCCCTGGCCGCCCAATATCCAGTAAAGGTGGTACACCGGCCAGGCAAGCTGGGCCTGGGCTCGGCGGTGATGGCCGGCTTCGCCCGCTCCGACCGGCCGCTGCTGGGGGTGATCGACGCTGACCTGAGCCACGACCCGGCCATCCTGCCCCAGCTGATCCGCGGCCTGCGCGAATACGACCTGACCTTTGGCAGCCGCTTCGGCGAGACCAGTGTGGTCGAAAAATGGGCCTGGCACCGCAAGCTGATCTCAAAGGTGGGGGTGGGGGCCGCCCGGCTGCTGACCGGGGCCGAGGACCCGCTCTCGGGGTATTTCTTTTTGCACCGCGAGGTGATCGAGGGACTGCAGCTCACCTCCTCCGGGTACAAGATCTTCCTCGAAATCCTGGTCAAGGGCACCTGGCGCCGGCATATGTCCGTGCCTTTTGTTTTCCGCAATCGCCAGTTCAGCAGCAGCAAACTCAACCTGCGCGAACACCTGCTCTTTGCCAAACAGCTCCTCTACTTCAGCTTGTACCGCCTCCGGCGCGGCCGGCCCTCCAGGGCCGGGGACCGGTCCTGATGGACCTGAGCGTGGTGCTGGTCAGCTACAACACCCGCGACCTGCTGGAACAGGCGCTGCGCACCGCCCTGGAGGCAGCTGCCGGCATGCAGGTCGAGGTCTTTGTGGTGGACAACGCCTCGCGCGACGGCAGCGCCGACCTGGTGGCCGAGAAGTTCCCCCAGGTCAAACTGATCCGCAGCCCCCGCAATCTGGGTTTTGCCGGGGGCAACAACCTGGCCCTCAGGCAGGTGCAGGGCCGCCACGTCCTGCTGCTCAACACCGACACCGTGGTACGCCGCGACACCCTGCGCTGCTTGGTCGAATTCCTCGACGCCCACCCCGAGGCCGGGGCGGTGGGCTGCAAGATTCTCAACCCGGACGGCACCCTGCAACTGGCCTGCCGCCGCGGTTTTCCCACCCCGATGGCCGCCTTCTGCAAGGTCTCGGGGCTCAGCCGCCTCTTCCCCCGCAGCCGGCGGCTGGCCGCCTACAACCTCACCTACCTCGACCCAGAGGAGACCAACGAGGTCGACGCCCTCTCTGGCTCGTGTATGATGGTGCGCAAGGCCGCCATGGACCAGGTCGGCCTGCTGGACGAGGACTACTTCATGTACGGGGAGGACCTGGACTGGTGTTATCGCCTGCGCCAGGCCGGGTGGAAGATCTACTACGAGCCCCACACCGCCATCGTGCACTTCAAGGGCGAGAGCGGCCGGGCCGAACAGATGCGGGTGCTCTATCGCTTCTACGAGGCCATGTCCATCTTCGTGCGCAAACACATGCAGCAGCGCTACCGTTTCTTTCCGCTCTGGCTCTTACACGTGGGCATCGCCCTCTATGGCCTGAGCTCCCTGGGCACACAGGTGGGCCGGCGCCTGGCCCTGCCCGCCCTCGATGGACTGCTGGTGTTGACCGGGCTCAAGCTGGGCATCGCCTTGCGCTACCACTCCCAACTCACCCCGCTGATCCACCGCATCGAGCAGCTGGCCAACCAGCTGGGTATCGGCGTCCATCCCACCCGCTGGCTCACCCCGCCGCCCTATACCGACCTGCAGTGGTTCGTGGTCTACGTCGCCTCGGCCTCCACCTGGCTCGCGGCCTTCTATCTGCTGGGCCTGTACGACCGCCACCGGCTCTCCGCCGGCCGCGCCGCCGGGGCGGTAACCGTGGGTTTTGCCGGGGTGGTGACCGTGGTCTTCTTCTTCAAGGCCTACAATTTTTCCCGGCTGGCCGCCGGAGCGGCCTGGTTCTTCAACATCGCGCTGGTGGCCGGCTGGCGGCTGGCCGCCAAACACCTGGCCCGGGCCCGCCGCCTGGGCCGGCGGCGCCTGCTGGTGGTGGGCACCGAGCCGGTGGTCGCCCGTTTTCTGGAACACCTCGACACCCTGGGGCATCCGCAGTGGGAGGTGGTGGGGCTGGTGGGGCTGAGTCCCGAGTGGCGCGGCCAGCGGCTGGCCGGCAAACAGGTGCTGGGCCTGGTGGACGAATTGCCCCAACTGCTGCGCGACTACGAGGTCGGCGAACTGGTCTTCACCGAAAGCACCCTGGCCCACGCCCTGCCCCAGGTCCGGCAGGGCTGGCGCCGACGCCGGCTGCGTATCCACATGTTGCCCGGGTCTTTTGCCGAACTCGCCGCCAGGCAACCCCCTGGCGCCCCCGCCGAACTGCCCCTGGTCGAGATCTCCACCCGGCGCTGAGCTGCGGCCGGTTACTTGCCGGGCATCGGCCTTTGGCTGTATGTTCTGACTTTCTGGAAGGCGCCCCATGTCACCTCTCAAACGCCTGATCATCGCCGGCTGCGCGGTGCTGACCATCCTCGGCCTGATGGAATCCCATCGCCAGAGCGGGCTGGCGGCCGAGGTGCGCCCAGAGTTGAGACTGATCGCCGAGGTGCGCGACAAGATCCACCGCTACTACGTGGAGCCCGTGGACAGCCTGCGCATCATCGAAGGGGCTGTGGACGGCATGGTCGAGGCCCTGGCCCAGGGAGAGGAGGGCATCCAGGACTCCAGCGCCCTGGCCGAAGCCGACAGCCTGTTGGACCTCCGCACCCCGCTGAGCAACCGCCGCCAGTTGGAATTACTCACCCACACCCTCGACCGCTTGAGCCTCACCCGGGAGACCCCCTATCCCGCCGACTCGCTCGCCCGCGCCGCAGTCAGCGGCATGTTGATCGCCCTCGACCCCCACTCCAGCTACCTCGACCCGCAGGAGTCAGAGGAGATGATGGAGCGTTTCCAGGCCCACTTCGAGGGCATCGGCATCTACTTCGACATCCACCAGGGCAAGTTGGTGGTCATCTCCCCCATCGAGGGGTCGCCCTCTTATGGAAAGCTGCGGGCCGGCGATCACATCGTCGCCATCGACGGGGCCTCCACCGAGGGGATCACCAACGACCAGGTGATGCAGAAGCTGCGCGGCACCCGCGGCACCCAGGTGCGGGTGAGTGTGGCGCGGCCCGGGGTGGAGGAACCGCTCGAGATCACCCTGACCCGCGACCGCATTCCGGTACACAGTGTGCCCTATGCCTTCATGCTGGGTGAACAGACGGGTTATATCCGCATCACCCGTTTTGCCGAGCAGACCGGCGAAGAGCTGGGGCAGGCCCTCAGCCAGCTCGAGTCCCAGGGCATGGAACGGCTGGTGCTGGACCTGCGGGGCAACGGCGGGGGATTCCTCTCCCAGGCGGTGGAGGTAGCCGACTTTTTTCTCGACCAGGGCCAGTTGATCGTCTACACCGAAGGCCGCGAGACCGGGTCGCGCATCGACTACGAGGACCAGAACCCCCTGAGGGGGAAGCCGCTCTCCCTGGTGGTGATGATCGACCACGGCAGCGCCAGCGCCTCCGAGATCGTCGCCGGCGCCATCCAGGATCTGGATCTGGGCCTGATCGCCGGCCAGACCAGCTTTGGCAAGGGCCTGGTGCAGGAGCAGTTCCCCCTCTCCAGCAACGGCGGACTGCTGCTCTTGACCGTGGCCCGCTACTTCACCCCGCTGGGCCGGCTCATCCAGCGCCCCTATACAGACGATCTGCTGGCCTATATCGAAGCCGGCCTGGACACGGTGGACGACAATGCCGTGGACAGCCTGCGCGCCGACGCGCCGGTTTTTCACACCGCCCAGGGCCGGTCGGTGTACGGCGGGGGCGGCATCACCCCGGACGTGGTCCTCAAATCGACGCCGCTCTCCAGCTTTTCCGAAGAGGTGCTGGCCAACGGGGCCACCTTCGACTTTGGCAGCCGCTGGGTGGGCAGCCATCGCGATTGGCCCGCCCGTTTCGAGGATTTCCTCACCCAGTACCAGGTTTCCAGCCAGGCGCTGGGTGAATTCCTCGTCTTTCTCCGCAAGGAGAAGAAGCTCGAGGTGGAGGACAGCACCTTTGCCGCCCACCGGCAGTTTGTCGCGGGGGAGCTGAAGGCCGAGTTCGCCCGCGGGCTCTGGGGCGACGAAGAACGCTACCGGGTGCTCCTGGAAAGCGACGAGGAAGTGGCCCAGGCACTCCGGCTCTTCAACCAGGCCGACGCCCTGCGCCTGGCTCACACCAAGTTCTGAGTTGACTTAGGGCAGGTATATTTTATTAGTTTAGGGGCGCGCGCTCACCCAGCGCCCGCTGCGGAGGGTAAATAATGAGTGAACAGCGACTACAGATGGCAGGCGGCCGCGAGATTGTCCTGCCCATGAGCAAAGCGGTGGAGATCAGCATCCGGAGCCTGAAGATCCGCTTCGGGCGTTCCCTGATCACCACCAGCGGCATCATCCTGGCCATCGCCTTCCTGATGTCCGTGTGGAGCAGCAACGCCCTGATCGGCAGTCTCAAAGACGCCAACAAGAGCGAGATCAACCTGCTCCTGCAGAAAAACGGCATCGAAACCGGCAGCACCGAGGGCGGTCGCTCTTCGGCCGAAGCCCAGGCCCAGGCCCAGGAGGAGAGTTCAAAACAGAGCTGGCTGATCGGCCTGTCGCTGCTGGTATGTGTGGTGGGTATCGCCAACGCCATGCTGATGTCGGTGACCGAGCGCTTCCGCGAGATCGGCACCATGAAATGCCTGGGGGCCCTGGATTCCTTCATCATCAAGCTCTTTCTGCTCGAGTCCACCTTTCAGGGTGTGGTCGGCACCTCCATCGGCATTGTCATCGGCCTGCTGATGACCGTGGGCCTGAATCTGCTGGCCTATGGCGGGTACGTGTTCTCCTACTTCCCGGTGGGGGGCATCCTCCAATCCGTGGTCGCCTCGCTGGTGGCCGGCACCCTGCTCTCGCTGATCGGCGCCATGTTGCCGGCCTACAAAGCCGCCAAGATGGAGCCGGTCGAAGCCATGCGTTCGGACACCTGAGAGGAACAGTGTAGATGGCGTCAGAAAAGGCTCCGGCCGAAGAACAGCGCACCGTGGTGCGCACCCAACAGGTCAAGAAGATCTACAAGATGGGCAATACCGAGGTCCACGCTCTGCGCGGGGTAGATCTGGAAATTTACACCGGCGAGTATCTCTCGCTCATGGGGCCCTCGGGCTCGGGCAAGAGCACCTTGTTCAACATGGTCGGCGGCCTGGACAAACCCTCCGAGGGCAAGGTCTACATCGACGAGGTGGACGTGGCCCAACTCGACGCCTATGAACTGGCCTGGCTGCGCTGCCGCAAGATCGGTTACATCTTCCAGTCCTTCAACCTGATCCCGGTGATGACCGCCCTCGAGAACGTCACCCTGCCCATGGTCTTCGCCGGCCTGACCAGCGACGAGTCGCGCGACAAGGGCATGGTGCTGCTCGAAAAGGTGGGCCTGGGCGAGCGGCATTCCCACAAGCCCTACGAACTGTCGGGCGGCCA
>SXGS01278408.1_pt1 | contig 35168 bp, 21 predicted proteins | sample 3174681 | NCBI WGS metagenome assembly SXGS01 (sample SAMN11356861, study PRJNA531348) | freshwater metagenome | isolation source: freshwater sample F1-80 | place: China: Fuxian Lake, Yuxi | collected 2017-12-25
CCGCGCCAGATGATCGATGAGCTTGCGCGTGGACCGGTCGGCCAGCGAGGCGTACATGTCGTCGAACAGATCCTGCGCGGCGATGAACTGGCAACGCAGTCCGTTCTGCAAGGCTTTCAGTAGAATGCCCGAGGCCAGTCCGGTACCGGGACCATGAGCAGTCCGAGTACAGCATACGGTTCTCACACCGGCGTTCCGAAGCCGGTGGAACCACGCGGACGGCATCCGGCATTGACTTCATCCAGGCATTCACCTAGCCTTTGAAGGATGAATCGAACCGGTGTGCTCATTCTTCTCGCGGCTCCCGCCTTGGCCCAGTCGATTTTCGGCTCACTGCAAGGCACGGTTACAGATGCCTCCGGCGGTGTACTGGCGAAGGCTCGCGTGACGGCGGTCAACGTCAACACGGGCATTCGTTCCGCCGTCGACGCCAACGATGCCGGCCTCTACTTCCTCGGCGAACTTCGCCCCGGCGCCTATGACCTCGAGGTGGAGGCGGCGGGATTCCAGCGCTTTGCGCAGCGCGGCATCACTCTGCGCGTCGAGGATCGCCTGCGCGTGGACGTCGCGATGAAGGTGGGCCAGATTACGGAAAGCGTGGAGGTGCGCGCCGAGGCGCAACTGATCCAGACCGAGAGCAATACGCTGGGCCGCGTGGTGGATGAGAACACCATCAAGCAACTGCCTTTGCGGGGGCGGAACGCTTTCGAACTGGTGCTGCTGACGCCGGGCGCGCAGCAGCGGGGCGATGACGAACTGCCGCGCCTGAGCGGTGGACGGGCGCGCACCGGCGAGTTTGTGCTGGACGGCGGCTCAATCACGACGCCGCGGCGCGGGCAGCTTTTCACGCAGCCGAATCTGGACGCCATTCAGGAGTTCAAGGTGCAGACCAACGGCCTGTCCGCGGAGTTCGGCCGCACGGTGGGGGGCGTGGTGAACGCCACGCTCAAGTCCGGCACGAACAAGATCTCCGGTAATCTGTTCGAGTTCCACCGCAACAACTCGATCAACGCGCGCAACTTCTACTCGCCGCGCAATGCGAAGCTGATTCAGAATCAGTTCGGCGGCATGATCGGCGGACCGATCCTCCGCAATCGTCTGTTCGCGTTCGGCGACTTCGAGAGTTTTCGCCAAGCCGAAGAGCGGCTGTTCAATCTCAACGTGCCGACGGTGGCCCAGAAGGCGGGCAACTTCTCCGAAAGGACGGTGGCCATCTTCGATCCGGCCACCACGCGGCCGAATCCCGCCGGCCCGGGTTCCATTCGCGATGCCTTCCCCGGCTTCGTGGTGCCCGCGGCGCGTTTCGATGCGCCGGGCCCGAAAGTTGCCGCACTCTACCCCAATCCGAACCGGCCGGGCTTTGTTCAGAACTTCCAACAACTGCTGCCGCAGGGCACCGACAACAACAAGTTCGACGTTCGCCTGGATTGGCGCGCCTCCGGCCGGGACATGGTGTTCGGCCGCTACTCCTGGGATCATCAGTTTGGCGGGAACGCCCGCGCCTTTCCCGCCGCGGGCGGTGGCAACAACGGCAACTTCAATCGCTACCTGACGGCCGCGCTGGGCTGGACTCGCACGGTGGCGCCGACGGTAATCAACGACACGCGCCTCAGCGCTTTCCGGGGCATTCAGGAGCGGCTGCTCAGCCTGGGCGCGGGTGACGCGCTGGGGATCCCGAATCTCAACCTGGTGGGGCTGCCGAGTTTCTCCCTGCCCGGCCTTACGGGTCTGGGCGACGCACAGGCGTTCAACCCCGTGGAGAATCAGTATCAGTTGCAGAACATCACTACCGTGGTGCGCGGACGCCACGTGCTGAAGGCGGGCGCGGACTACCGCTCATTTCCCATCAACGATCTGCAACTGCAATTCACTGGCGAGTATACGTTCGCCGCCAATCAGACGGCCGATCCGCGGTCGCCGGGCGTCACGGGCAATCCGCTGGCCAGCCTGCTGCTAGGTCAAGCGGATACGTTTAATAACTCCACGCTACGCGGCCGTTTCTATTACCGGTCGGCTTACCTTGGCGCGTTCTTTCAGGATGATTTCAAGATCACGCCTGCGCTTACACTGAACTTCGGTTTGCGTTACGACGTGGAGCAGCAGCCACGGGAGATCCGCCAGCAGGGGTCGAACTTCGATCTGAAGCAAGGCCGCCCGGTGACCATGACCGAACTCGGCCGGAACTTCATCCAGTTCACCGACAAGCTGAACTTCGCGCCGCGCTTCGGCTTTGCGTGGCGTCCGTTCGGACTCGCCAAGACGGTTATCCGCTCCCACTATGGCATCTTCCACATTCCGCTCACCGGGCGCGCCACGTCCGCCTTCGCGCGCTTCCCCGCCGACCAACGGCTGGGCCTGCAGAGCGATGGCCTGAACGCGGCCGTACTCCTCTCGCGTACGCCGCCCATCGTGCCGAGTAGGGATGGCAAGGGCTTTGCGATCGATTACAAAATCGAAGACGCCAGGCTCGGCTCCTTCCAGCAATGGAATTTCGACATTCAACACGAATGGAGAGGGCTATTGCTGGAGGCGAGCTACGTGGGTAGCGCGGGCCGCCATCTGCTGCAGAACATCGACAAAAACGCGATCCGCATCGAGGATGTGCAGCGCGCCGGGCGTGGCACGCAGGCGATGCGGCCCTATCCCGACTACGGTGTTATCAACTGCCACTGCGAGAATCAGAACTCCAGCTACAACGCTTTGCAACTGGGCTTGGAGCGCCGCTATGCGAATGGGCTCTTTGCGTCGTTCTCCTACACGTTCTCGAAGTTTCTCGACTACAACGAGGACAACTTCTCGTCGCAGTTCGCGATGGATCCGTACAATCTGCGATTGGAACGGGGTTTGAGCCAGTCGCACTATCCGCATCGGGCGGCGATGGCCTTGGTCCAAGATCTGCCGTTCGGCAAGGGGCGCCGGTGGCGGCAGAACGGCGCGATGGCGTGGCTGGCGGGGGGATGGCAGATTTCCAGTATCGTGTCGCTGCAGAGTGGAGACCAGGTCTGGATCAGCCAGGCGGCCAACACTTCGGAGATGTTCAGCCGCCAGTTCCGGCCGAATCTCGTGGCGAATCCAAGGCTGGGAGCGGGTGAGCGCGCGCTCGACCGCTGGTTCAACACGGCGTCTTTTCAGGCGCCGCCAGCGCGCACCCTGGGCAATAGCAACAAGTTTCCGGGTATCGAAGGGCCGGGCCTGGCGAACGTGGACGTCTCGCTGATCCGCTTCATTCCGCTGCCGTTTCGGGAGAACATGAAGATCGAGTTGCGGGGCGACTTCTTCAATGTACTCAACCATACGAACTTCAATGCGCCCGGTGGCACGTTAGGCACGCCGCAGTTTGGCCGGGTGACTAGCGCGCGCCTGCCGCGCACCATCCAAGTGGGCGGCAAATTCTGGTTTTGATGCGCCAACCCGTATCGCATTGACACCCGTGGACCGGGCGCATACTATTGGCGAATGCCGCGCCTCCTGGTATTGGCAGCCATGGGCTGTCCACTGTTTGCCCAATCGATTACCGGAACTATCGCGGGGTCGGTGATCGATCCCTCCGGCGCCGCCGTCGCCGATATCCCGGCGCACCTCGTCCACACCGGTACGAAGTCGGTCCGCGAAGGCCGCAGCGACGCGACCGGTGGCTTCCTGTTCGGGAGCATGCCGCCGGGCGAATACATCCTGCGGATCTCGGCCACCGGCTTCAAGCAGCTCGAGCGCCGCGGCATCCGCCTCACCGCCTCCGAAGTGCTGACGCTGGGAGCGCTCTCCCTCGAACTCGGCCAGACCACCGATCAGATCGTAGTGAGCGAACAGGCGGTGGCCGTGCAGACCGGCAGCGCCGAGCGATCCGCCGGACTCACCGGAGCGCAGGTGGAGAACATCGCCATTCGCGGCCGGAACGTGATGAACCTGCTTCGGCTCCTGCCCGGCGTCGTCGACCGTAGCGAACCCGACGCCATTTCCCGCAATTGGAACGTCAACGTCAACGGGCTGCGCGCCTCCACCAACTCCGTGATGGTCGACGGCATGACGGTGAACGCCATCGGCAATAACAACGTCAACACGGTGAGCATCAGTCTCGACGCGGTGGCCGAGGTGAAGGTGCTGCTCGGCAACTATCAGGCGGAATACGGCCGGCTGGCCGGCGCGAACGTCCAGATCGTCACCAAATCCGGCGCGCGCGATTTCCACGGACTCGCGTCCTACTTCAAGAGGCACGAGCAGTTCAACGCCAATAACTTCTTCAATAACCGCCTGGGGAGTCCGCGCCCCATTTACCGGTTCAACACCTGGAATTACACCGTCTCCGGACCGGTGGTCGTTCCGGGCGGCTGGAACCGCGGCCGGGACAAGCTTTTCTTTTTCTGGTCGCAGGAGTTCTGGCCGCTTCGCGTCAACCAGCCGATCACGCAACTCACGGTGCCGGGCGCCGGGGAGCGGCGCGGGGACTTCTCGCAGTCGCTCGACGTCAACAACCGCGTCATCGCGATCCGGGATCCCACGGGCCGCCAGCCGTATCCGGGCAACGTGATTCCGGCGAGCCAGATCGACGCATCGGGACGCGCCCTGGTGGGAATCTTCCCCGCGCCTAACTTCTTCGACCGCGATATCTCGGCGGGCCGCTACAACTACGTGTTCCAGGCCCAGAACCGCACGCCGCTACGCACCCATACCGGCAAGATCGACTACAACCCGAATTCCCGCAACACGATCGCCGGCACGGTTACTCTCGCGTCCGACATCAATCGAGGCTCGCTCGGACTGCCCGGCGGCGGACGCGCCAACTGGGGGCAGATGGAGCAGACCACCAGCCGTCCGGGCCGCATCTACGTGGGCCGTTACACACGGATCTTCAGCCCCACGCTGATCAACGAGTTGAACGCCGGGTTCGGACAGCGCCCCGAGATCGATGGCACATCGGAAGACGAGGTGAAGCGGAACCAGCGCGCCACCGTGGGCTTCACCCCTCCGCAGTTCAATAACGTCACGAACCCACTCGGAGTAATTCCCAACGCCAACTTCGGCGGCATCACGCAACCGGCGAATCTGCTGATTCAGGGCCGCTTTCCGCATACCGCTTCCCACGACACGGTGTCCGTCACGAATAACATCACCAAGTCGATGCGCGCGCACACATTCAAGGTAGGCGGCTACGCGGACCGTATCTGGCGCGGATCCTTCAATCCCCTGCCCTTCAACGGCACGTTCGACTTCGGCCTGAACGCCAACAACCCGCTCGACACCGGCCATCCCTATGCCAACGCGATGACCGGCGTCTTCGCCTCCTACACCGAAACCACGGCGCGCCCCTACACTCGCTACCGGGTCAGCAATATCGAGTGGTTCGCGCAGGATAACTGGAAGGTAAACCGCCGGCTCACGCTCGACTTCGGCATTCGTTTCCACTATGTTCCGCCCTACGAGATCGCCGATAACCTGATCAGTTCGTTCGCAGAGGCGCGCCACGACCCAACCCGCGCCGTTCAGTTGATCCGGCCCGGCACGGTAGGGGGCCGCCGCGTGGGCGTGCATCCGGCCACCGGCGCGGTGTTGCCGGTCACCGCGATCGGGGCCATCGCGGACGGAACTGGCGACCGCCTGAACGGAATGATCGTGCGGGAGCCGGGCGCCATCCTGAAGAATCGCGGCGTGATGTTCGGGCCGCGATTCGGCTTCGCGTTCGACCCGTTCGGTGACGGGAAGACCGCAATCCGCTCGGGCTTCGGACTTTTCTACAACCGCGATCCCGCCGGATTCCTGGTATCCGCGCTGACCCAGACGCCGATCGCCGAATCGCCGGTCGTGTTCTTCGGCACGCTCTCGTCCTTGCGCGGCTCCGGGGCGCTCTCGTTCCCGCAGGACATCACCGCCATCGACCCGGTTGGCAAGGTCCCGTCCGTGATGAATATGAGCTTCGCCGTGCAACGCAACGTTGGTTTCGACACGGTGGTGGACTTGGCGTACGTGGGCTCGCTCGGCAGGAACCTGGAGTGGACGCGCAACCTGAACAACATCCCGTTCGGAGCGAACTTTCTCGCCCGCAACGCCGATCCCACGATAGCGGCGCGCACGCCGCTGCCGCCGAACTTCCTGCGGCCTTACCCGGGCTTCGGCAATATCACGCATGTCGAGTTCGCCAGTTCATCCAGTTACCATTCGATGCAATTCAGCGCGAACCGGCGGTTTCAGCGGGGCGTGCAGTTCGGGTTGGCATGGACGTGGTCCCGGGCGATGGATTACAACAGCGCCGACGGTGACGCGGTTAGTAATCTTGTGAGCCGCCGGGTGTGGAACTACGGACCGGCGGCTTTCGACCGCTCGCAGGTGGTCCGCGTGAACTGGCTCTACGACGTGCCGAACGCCCGCGCGCCGTTCGCGGCGGCCCGCGCCATCCTGCACGGTTGGCAGCTTTCCGGTATCCATGGGTTCACCACGGGATCGCCCCTGGCGGTGGGTTTCTCAACCACACCGGTGGTGGATGTTACCGGCTCACCGACGGACGGCGCCCGCGTGGTGCTGACAGGCAATCCGAATCTGCCGGAGGCGGAGCGGACCTTCTCGAGGAATCTGCGAACGGAGGTGGTTCGAATGCCCGAGACGGGTTCGATCGGACAGTCCGAGCGATTCCCGATTCGCGGTCCGCGGAACCAGAACTGGGACCTGACCCTGTTCAAGAATTTCCGGATTCGCGAGAGGATGCGTGTGCAATTCCGTTGGGAGCTCTATAACGCGATCAATAGCACGCAGTTCAGCGCCATCGACTCGGCGGCCCGGTTCGACACGCGGGATCCGGCGCGGCCGCAGGTCAACGCGCGCTTCGGCGAGTTCACCGCGGCGAGCAGCCCGCGCACGATGCAGTTCGCGCTCCGATTCTATTTCTGACGGCAGGGTAAGGGGACGTCTCCGGGCGCCGGTTCCCAAGGGTCTCCTGCCAGCTACAACCATTTCGCGAGGAACGCGTAGCAGGACTCGCGGGTGGCGGGAGGGAAATCGTGGCCGGCGTCCGGATACTCCACCATCAGACGGTCCGCGGCTCGAAACACGTCCCGATAGACCGGCAGCGCGGCGGTGACGCAATCCCGCACGCCGGAGACCTCGAAATCGGGCGCGTCGCGCAAGGGCGCGTTGACGAACACCGGACGCGGCGCCATGGCCGCCAGCACCTCGGTGAAGTCGAATGGCAGACGGGCCGGATCCTTGCCGTACACCGACGCGATTCGCGGCATGTAGTAACGCGACGCCCACGCCGCGATGTCGCCACCGGCGTGCTTGGCGAACACGTTGAAGCCGCAACTGGACACGATGACACGCACCCGCTCGTCGAAGGCCGCCAGGAACAAGGCGTTGTGCCCCCCGAGCGAATGGCCGATCGCGCCGATGCGGCCAGGGTCGACATAGGACAGCGACCGCAGCGCATCGACGGCGCGGCGGTGGTTGACGATCCCCTTCATGGTGCAGCTCGCGTAGCCGAGTGCGTAGGGATCCGCGGCGTACTCTTGCGTGTGGAGAAGCGGATAATCGACCACCAGGCAAACGAAGCCGCGCTCGGCGAGTTCATGCGCCCAAAGTTGATTCGGCCTGGCCGTGACGATTCCCGCGGGAATGTCCTTTCCGGGTTTCGAACTACCAGGCAGGCAGACCATCGCCGGACGCCGCGCCCCCACGCCATGCGGAGCGAGCAGAAACGCCGGCACGCGATCGCCAGGCTCGGCGGCGAAGGTCACGCGATGCCGGGTGTAGTGCTGGAGCTTGATCTCTTCCTTGTATTGAATATCGATGGGCGCGGCCGTCGCGGGAGGCAGCGGGCCCATGACGTCCGCCATGTGAGAGCGGAGATGCTCCACGCGGCGCGCCCAGCCGGCCGGCGTGCGCACGCGGCGTTTTCGTCCGCGGGCGTCGAGCCAGTACGACAGATCGGCGTGTTCGGCGTAGCGAGGCGGAGGCTCGGCGGCGAGCGCGAAGGCGCTGAGCAGAAAGGCTCGCCGGTCCGGCATGTCGCCCCAAGTTTAGCAGCCAGCGGTGCAAGTAACGTGGCCGGGGGCAACATGACGCCGGGGGATTGGCCGATTGTTCCGTCGAGGCAGAACAACTACAAAACTTGCTGTGACGCAGCATTGACCGGAGAGCCTCCGCGCGGTGTGTGTCAACGGAGAGGAGAAAATCGGCTTAGAACAGGAACTTCAACCCCAACTGGATCACGCGGGCATCGGCCGCCGATTCGATTCGTCCGAATCGGGCGGGATTGTTCTGCGTGGCGAAAGGCGATCCGAAGTTGGGGCGGTTGAACGCATTGAATAACTCGGTGCGAAACTCGGTGGCGTACCGCTCCTTCACGCGAAACTGCTTCAGGATCGCGGCGTCCAGCGTCACCAGACCTGGGCCGGCGAAGTGGTTCCGGGGCGCGTTGCCGAATGTCCCCACCGCGTTGGCTGTGTAAGCCGCCGGACTGAAGTATTGCGCGATCCGGTCGTTCCTGGAACGTCCGGATGGAAGCGACGGAGTTCCGGCCAGATCCGCGTAGTCGCGGGAGATCCCGCTGAATGCGTTGTCGCGTCCGGAGAACACCGAGAACGGCCGGCCCGACTGGGCGGTGAAGATGCCGTTGAGCGACCAGCCACCAGCCGCGTGGCGCAGCATCGCGGATTGGCCCGCCAGACGTGGCAACGCCCACACGGTGGAGACCACCGTGCGATGCCGCACATCGAAGTCGGAGAGGCCGCGATTCCATCGGCGCGAGAGCGGGTTCGACAGGGAGCTGGATTGGCCGGGCGTCGGGTCGGACGAGTAGTCGTCGATCGACTTCGAGAAGGTGTAGTTGGCCTCGAACGAAAGATCGGAGAAGCGCCGCTCCACCGACATCTGCAGCGCGTGGTAGGCGGAACTGGCGCCTGGAATCGCGCTGAGCACTTGGCCGAAGTCGCCGAGGGGGCGGCGGTCCTGAATGTTGCGCGTGGTTGCGCCGGGCCCGAATCGCGCGAAGTTGATGTCGTTGGAATAGGGCAGGCTCCGGCCCATGTTGGCGACATAGCTGGCGCGCGCCAGCAGGTTGTGCTGGAATTCGCGCTCGACGGTCAGATTCAGAGTCTGGAAGTAGGACGGACGGAATTTCGGATCGAAGCTGCCCACCAGGCCGAGCGGTAACACGAAGTTCGACGAGGCGGCCGGATTGAAGGGCGCGAACGACGCGGGGAATGGGTTCGGCGAGTTCTCGTAGGGGTCGTTGAACTTGACCGCGAACCGGTTGATCTGCGGGCTGAACGGGGCGCCGTTGACGAAGCCGTTGTAGAGCACGGTGAACAAGGGCGTCCAAAACAGACCCGCGCCGCCGCGAACCACGGTCTTGTGGAGGGGCGTGCGCCAGGCGAATCCGAAGCGGGGCGCGAAGGACCGGTAGTAGCTGTCGAAGCCTCCCTCCGGGCATCCGGGGTCGCCCGCGCTGAGGTATCCGGGGGGCGCCTTGGGGAACCGCGTGGATTGCGCGGCGGGCCGCACGCACTGCACGCGCCCGATCGAATCGGTAAACGGCAGCACCGGGTCCCAGCGCACGCCGAGGTTGAAAGTCAGGTTGGGCCGAACGCGCCAATCGTCCTGCAGAAAGATGCCGTAGCGGTAACCCTTCATGTCCTTGTATTCGCCGCCGCCCTGCTGGAAGTTGAACACCTCGCCGAGCATGTAGTCGGCCATGGAGTTCGAGGTGGCGCTGCCGTCGAAGGTGAACAGTCCCATGGTGCGAAAGTGATTGCGTATGACGTTGGAGGACCGGATGAACTCGGCTCCGATCTTGAGTTCATGCTTGCCGCGGATCCAGGTTACGGTGTCGGCCGCGTGATGATCGCCGTCCTCGATCTCGTAGGGCCACGACGGCGCGATGTTCACGAAGCCGTTGACGTTCATCACGAATCCGGCCGGGTTGTTGACGGCGATGTTACGGACGCCCGCCTTCTGGAAGTCGACGGGGTAGCGGAAGTCGCCCCAGTTGGAGAATCGCGACCGGTAACGCCATGCGAAGGTGGCGCTGTTGATGAGCGACGGCGAGAACGTGGTGATGGCGTTGCCGGACACGTGCCAGTATGGCTGATTCTCCTGGCGGTTGAACGGAGTCGCGATGTCGTTCGGATCGCCGAAGAGTGGCCGCGCCAGTTCCTGGCGGAAGAACTTTCCAGAGAAGCGGTGTTTGCTCAGGTTGTAGTCGGCGCGGACCGTATGTTCGCCGGTATCGGTGATGTTCGGCGCGCCGGTGAATCGTTCGCCGCTGGCGGCGGCGGGTACGGCGACGTACTTCAGGAAGTTCACGGTCACCGGACTGAAACGGGACAACGGAATGAGGCTGCCCGGGAACGGTTGGCGGTTGGACGGATCGGTGAGCGTGCGAACGGCGGAGAAGTCGCCGGCGCGCTGGGCGGCGGTGGGGAGGAACTGGCGGCCCAACTGAGGATCGCTGCGGAGGCGGGTGCCTTGATACGAGTACAGGAAGAACAGTTTGTCCTTGCGCACCGGTCCGCCGATGGTGCCGCCGAATTGATTCCGCTTCAGCGTGTCGCGGCGGGGCGCGAAGAAGTTGCGCGAGTTGAGCACGGCGTTGCGCACGAAGGAGAAGCCCGCTCCGTGAAACTCGTTGGTTCCGCTTCGAGTGACCACGTTGATCACGGCGCCCGTGGCATTGGCGTACTCCGCGCTGAAGTTGCTGCGCTGGACGGAGAATTCCTGCACGGCGTCGGGATTCGGGAAGGTGCCGCTCCAGTTCCGGTAGGTCGACGTGTTGTAGCCGCCATCGAGCAGGAAGTACACGCCATTGGCTCGCGATCCGTTGACCGCGAACGCCACGCCTTCGCCGCCCGCCGAGCTGTCGGCGGTTTGGATCGCGCCCGCCTGAAGCGAGACGAGCTGCGTCATGTTGCGGCCGTTGAGCGGCAGGTTGACGATCCGCTTCTGGTCGACCACGCCGCGCAGCGCTCCCGTCTGCGCTTCCAACAACGGCGCGGCCCCGGTGACGGTTACGGATTCCGTCGTCTGTCCGACCTGCAATTGGACGTCGAGCGTGATACGGTCGTTGACCGTCAGCGTGATTCCATCGCGAACATAGCGCTGGAATCCGGCCTTTTGCACTTCCAGCCGGTAAGCGCCAACGGGAAGGTACGGCAGGGAAAACGAACCGTCCACCGCGGATTCGCGCGTGACGGCCAGGTTGGTGCGCGTGTTCCGCGCGGTAACGGCGGCGCCGGGCACGAAGGCATCCGAGGAGTCCTTGATCGAACCGACGATGGAGGCCGCCGGCTGCGCCCAGAGCGCCGCGGAGACGAGCAGGACACCGAGAAATAATTTCATGCCGGCATCATATCGCAACGGAGGCCTGATGCAGCTCTCTGGGAGACCTCACCATGGAGACTATTTCGACTCTTTCGGCGGTGGGGCGTCAGGCCTTCCTCAGGATCTCGCGCAGCCGTCCGAGCACGATCTCATGCTCGCCGGGCTGCATCATCCAGACAGAGATCTTCAACCTCCGTTCTCCAAAGCCGGACACCGCGATCCGGGGATCGCCTTCCATGAGTCTCCGCGTCACCTCTCCGGCTTTGAGAGGACAGGCGGCTTCCGTCCAACTCACCAGCACGTGCGGCACGTGATTGGCGACCGGCGGAACATAGCGTTCGGTGGCGATTCCGCCGATGTCCGCCAAGCCTTCGCGGATACGGGCGACTCGCCCTTCCAGCTCCTCCATCTCCTTACCCTCGGCGGCGGCAAGGTACCGTTCGAGCGCCACCACCAAGCCGGCCATTTCCTCTTTGCCCACTTTCATACCGCGTCCGATCCCGGCGTATGGATTGAATCCGGGGATCGCCGCGGCAATCAGATCCTTGCGTCCCATCAGGATCCCGGAACATTGCGGACCGCGAATGGCCTTGCCGCCCGAGAACGCCACCAGGTCGAAGCCCTCCTTCTGATACTGGAAGAGCCGTTCCTTGGGCGTTGCATCCGACGCGGCGTCGTTGAACGTTGGCACGCCGCGCCGTTTGCCTGCCTCAATCCATTCATGGCGGGAGATCTTGCCCTCGGGCTCCATTTCGTTATAGAAGAACATCATCGCGGTGCGCTCGTTGATGGCGCGTTCCAGTTCTTCCTTGGTCTCCACCCAGACGATTTTGGCTCCCGTGAGCGTCATCTGCTGTTCGTAGCCGCCGCGGTGGCTCTTCTGCTGGACGATCTCGTTCTTCATCCCGGTGGTGTCCGGGAGGCGGCGGAGATTCTCGCGGTCACCCCGGGCCACGCAGGCCACCGTGCCCATGGTGATGGCCGAGGCGCATCCGCCGGTGATCATGGCGGCCTCCGCTCCGAGCAATTCCGCGATCCGGGCTCCGGCCTTCGCCTGCAGTTCGGTCAGCGGCACGAAGCAGCGCGCCGCCTCTTCCATCGCGTGGGTGACGTCCGGATGCATCAGCGATCCGCCCAGGTGGGTCACCACGCCGACGCCGTTGATGACCGGGCGAATGCCGAGCCGGGAGTACACGTCCGGGCCCGGCGCGGGTGCGGCCGAAGCGTGTGGCGTTCCGGCCGCCGCCGCCGTTGCCGCCGCCAGGAATCCGCGGCGGCTTGCTTCGATTTCCATGATGCCTCCTCGTTGGGAACCGCGGTCAACGCGCGGTCTTCATCTCCTGCAACATGATCCGAACGGCTTCCGCCGAGATCATGTGGCGCGGAGCCGTTTCGTCGATGACGAGCCGGAACTCGCCGAGCTTACCCACGGCTTCGCGCACGTTACGTTCATAGGCCCGGTTGGCGTCCTCATACGATTCGCCCACCTTTCGCGCGTCGTGCTGGGCTTCACCGAAACAGCAGTCGTCGCGGCGGTTGAGGATCTGCACCTGCTTCCGGCCGGGCCCGATGGCGCCGAGCGCATAGAGATCGGGATAGCCCGCGATGCGGTAGAACTCGTCCAGGTATTGCTCGAGGTCGCCGACCGAACCGCCGATGCGAAGGTACAGGGGAATCGAACCCGCGACGGGATAACTGGTGCGGATGGAGGGATCGATCGCGGCGTAGAGGGTGGTGGTCCAGCCGCCGCCGGAAAGACCCGCCATGTGGATCTGTCGATACCGCGCTCTCAATTCGTTCAAGCTAATGGCCACGGGCTCGAGGAAGAACTTCAATCCGCTGCCTCCGCCGGTGGGGAGATCGAACATTTTGGCGTGAGGGACGGCGCCGCAGTCGCCTGGGCGCATGTGCGGCATATAGGCGGTGAGCACTCCGTATCCTTGGTCCAGCATCTGGTCCACCGCATGGGCAAGTCCGTAGCTCTTTTCGGCGTGGAGATCGTCGAAAGTGCAGCCATGCCCATGCTGCAGCACGACCAGCGATCCGTTGGCGCGGACTGGCGCGAAGTGGTGGGTGGTGTTCTCCTGGCCGGCCTCCATTCGGATGGACATGGTTTCCACCGACTTCACGTTCTTCAATCCGGCGATCGGGCTGGCGGCGTTCCGCTGGATGGAGGCCGGGCGCTGGTTTCGAGGAAAGCCCGCCGCGCCCCAGATGTAGCGGACGATCTGGCCGCGCTTACTGGCGGCGGCCTCGAGCGAGGTGACGGTGATCGCACGGTCGTCAGTAAGGACCGGCGGCGGCAGGTTAAGAACCCGTGCGATGCGCGGGGCGAGTCCATCGGCCATCCATTGGAAACCGAGATCGTTCGGGTGGGCTCCATCGACCAGTCCGTCGAGTTGGTTGGGGCCGAGCAAAGTGAGGCCGTCCACCAGGGTGAGCAGCTTGTCCCCGGCGGCGATTTTCGCCGTCACCACGTCGCGAATGTGGAGACGCATTTCCGCGGTGCGCGCGTCCTCTCGCGCTTTCGCTAAGGGCGTGATGGCGACGATCGGAGTGGAAGGATGCTTGCTTCGCACGGCCGCCAGGAAGGGTTCATAGACTTCCTTCAGCGATTCCACGGTCGGGTTGTTGCCGGCGAAATCGAGGACGAACGCCGAGGCATCGATCTCCGCCGTCATACCGGCGACAACGGGCTCCCCCTTGCCGTTTCCGGAAAAGCCGAGATTGACGAAATCCAGGTTGAGGCGGCGCGACAGAATCGCCTGATAGCTCATGCCCGGCCGGCTGGCGCATCCGCCCTGGGTGATCGATGTGCCATAGAAAACGACCGGCTTCGAGGCGGCGAAGCGGCGCGCCGGCGAGATTTCCGCATCCGCGTCAAGCTGCACGCCGAGCACGTCCACGGGCTTGTAGAGTGGCAGGTAAAGCAGCACGTCGCGTGTGACGCGTGGCAGGCCCTCGAAGAAGACGTGCTCCACGGTCTTGCCGGAAGCGGCATCCTTGGGCGCGGTGGCGGTGGACCGATAGACTCCGTCGAGGTAGAGGTCGACTCCGGTCTGCCCGAAAGCGTGCATGTTCGCCATGTTCGGAGGCGATGGATATTCCAAGCGAATCGCGAGCCGCGTGGAGTTCGTGCGCAAGCGAATGCGGCCTCCGCTCGGCGATAGACCCAAGTTCCAGACGGCCGGCGGCAGCGCGTCCTTCAGGCGCAACGGCAGCCGGATCGTCCGCCCCTGGTTTTCCCGAAACCACGCCAGACCGCGAACATCCAGCTTCGGATCCCGCACGGGGATCCAATCGGCGGCCGGCGCGAAAAGAAGAAACGAGACGATGCCGAGAGCCATGCCGATTAGTGTATCCTCCCACCGCGCGGCGATATCATGTCAGTTCCCGGGAGAGTCACAATGAGAACCAGTCCGATACTTGCGGCGGCGCTGTTGGCCGCCGGCGCCGCCGCCCAGGATTTCCGCGTCCTCGATCCTTCGGCCGATCCGCATCCCGAAGGGATGCTCACCACCTATCTGAAGGGCATCGCGCGGAAACAACTGGCGTCGCGGCGGGACGATGTAGCCGCGATTCGCGACAAGGCCGGGTACGAGAAGCGAAAGGCGCGGAACAAGGCGGCGGCGCTGAAGATCGTGGGCGGGCTGGACGATCCGCGCAATCCTCTCAACGCACGCACGACAGGAACGCTCGATCGCGACGGATACCGCGTGGAGAAGGTGATTTACGAGAGCCGTCCGCGCTTCTTCGTCACCGCCAATCTCTACGTGCCAAAGACGGGCCGCGCGCCTTTTCCGGCGGTTCTGCAGCCCGTCGGGCATAGCACCAGCGCGAAGAACCGCGCCTTCTATCAGCGCATCGCGATTGCGCTGGTGAAGACTGGATTCGTGGTGCTCACCTACGATCCGATCGGGCAGGGCGAACGCCGCATCTTCTGGGACGCGGCTCTCGGCGATTCGAAAGTCAATGGGACCACGGGAGAGCATTCGATGGTCGGCTGGCAGAGCGTGTTGGGCGGCGAGAGCGCCGCCCGCTTCCGCATCTGGGATGGCATGCGGAGCATCGACTATCTGATCTCGCGGCCCGAGGTCGACCGCGCGCGCATCGGCGTGACGGGCTGTTCGGGCGGCGGAACGCTGACCACCTACATCGCGGCGCTCGACGACCGTGTGGCCGCGGCCGCGCCCGCCTGCTACATCAGCGATTGGGAGGATCAGCTCGAGGGAACCGGTCCGCAGGACGCCGAGCAGCAATTTCCCGATCAACTTCTCGAAGGCCTCAACCACGCGGATTGGATCGGGATGGCTGCGCCGAAGCCTTACCTGATCGTTTCCACGGATCAGGACTTCTTTCCGCTCGAGGGCGCGCGCAAGACGTTCGCCGAGATCCAACGCGTGTGGACTCTTTACGACGCCCGGGCGAAAGCGGGCTGGTTCCACGAACCCGGCGGACACGGAGTTCCCGACGCGAGCAGAGAGGCCATCTGCGCGTGGATGCACAAGTGGTTGGGCGCGGCCGGTCCGGTGCATCGCGGCGAGATCGCGACCGAGTACGAGGAAGACCTGAACGCAACGCCCACCGGGCAAGTGGCCACGTCCCTCGGCGGCGAAACCGCGAGCACATGGAATACCCGCCGCTTCGCCAATCGCGTTCCCCCGCGGCGGGAGCCGCCGCCGAAGGGGTTGCGCGAGGAGGTGGCGGCGAGGATCCGGCGCCAACCTTCCACCGTGGCTCTGGACATCCGGAGATCGAATCCGATCGAAGGGGAGGGCATGCGCGTCGAGCCGTTCACCTATCGAAGCGCGGAGGGTCTGACCATTCCGGCTCTACTGTGCGGTGCGTCCGGCAAGCCCGCGCTATTCCTCGACTCGCGCGGCAAGGCGAACGCGATCCGTTCGGGCGACGTGCCGAGGTTGGTGAAGATGGGCTATCGCGTGTTGGCGATCGACGTGTCGGGCGTGGGGGAGGTCGAGTTCCGCCGGCACGAAGGGACGCCGTGGGGATTCCCGCAGGTCGCGTGGCTGGCGTTGATGGTGGGCAGGCCGCTCGTGGGTATCCGCGTCAACGACATCGCTCGAGGCGTGGATGCGATGCTGGCGATGGGCGTCGACATCTCACCGGGCGTGGAAGCTTTCTCGGTAGGACGGCTGGGAACCGCGCTGCTGCATGCCGCCGCGTTGGACCCGCGAATCGCGGCCGTTACGATCGAGCAGAACCTCGCGTCGTACCGGCTCGCCGGTGCGAGTCCGATCCATCGCGATTTGGAGGATTCGATCGTCCCCGGAGTTTTGGGTAAGTACGATCTTCCCGATCTGGCCGCCGCGATCGCGCCGCGGCCCGTGACCGTGGTGAACGCCGTCTGGCCCACCGGCCGGTTGCTGTTGCGGAAAGAGGTGGAAGCCGAATACGAGTTCACCTCGCGTGCGTTTCGAGCGGCGGGCGCGCCGGGCGCCTTCCGGGTGGCGTTGCGGCGGGAGGGAGAGCCGCTCCTTGCGCGTTAGAATGGGCACGCAATGAAACGCAGAGGATTTCTCGAGGGCGTAGCGCTGGCTCCCGCCGCGCAAGCCGCCGCTCAGCAGCCGGCCCCGACGCGCGGACTGGGCAAGGTCACGATCAAGCAGGTCTCCCGATTCTTACGAGCGCCGGGGGCCGCTATCAGTGGGTGATCGTGAAGGTGGTGACGAGCGAACCCGGCCTCTACGGCATCGGCTCGGCGAGCAACGTGCACCAAGCCTTCACCGTCGCCGCCGCGATCGAGCGACACCGTTCTCAACAACGCAGTCAGCGGCCTGGACATGACGCTGTGGGACATCAAGGGCAAACGCGCCGGACTGCCCGTTCACAGCCTGCTGGGCGGCAAGGCGCGGGACGCGGTCCCTTGCTACGGCCACGCCGACGGACGGTCTTTCGATGAGGTGGCCGACAACGTCAAGGACTTCATGGATCGAGGCGAGGCTACCGGCATGTTCGCGCGCAAATGGGCGGCTACGGCGGCCGCGGGATGATCGCGCCGGGCCAGTGACGCAGGCGGGTCCGGCGTTCGACGAAGAGACCTACGTGGAGGCGATCCCGAAGCTGTTCGAACACATCCGCGTGAAGCACGGCAAGGAAGTGAAGCTGATTCACGACGTCCACGAGCACCTGTCGCCCACAATGGCGGTGGAGCTGGCGCGGCGCATGGAACCGTACCGCATGTTCTACGTCGAGGACATCCTGCCGCCCGAACTGGTGCAGTGGTTCCGCAACATCAAGCAGGTCACGTCGACGCCGCTCGCCATCGAATCTCCACGATTCGGCGGCATCAGGCCCGCGCGAAAAGTCGCGGCGCTTTGCGAGACTTTCGGCGTTCGCACCGCGTGGCACGAAGACGGCGACAACGATCCGGTGAACTTCGCGGCAGCCTGCCAGATCGATTTGGCGTCGTCCGCGTTCGGCATTCAGGAGGACAACCGCTGGCCGGAACTGGTGCACGAGATGCTTCCGGGCACGCCGAAACTGCCCGACGGCTACGCCTACGTGAACGAAGCGCCGGGGTCGGCATCGATATCAACGAGACGATGGCGCGCAAGTATCCGATGGAACCGCCGCCGGGCCGCGAGGACGGCTTCACGGCAGTCCGGCCATGAGGATCGCGGCGGGACTGGCTCTCGCCGCCGCGCTGCACGGGGCGGAGATCGCGCGATGGGATGCATCCGCGCGGGAGCGGCGTCACGCTGGAGCGCGCGCCGGACTCGCCCTGGGGGATCGAAGGCGGCAACCCGGCTCGCGCCCTCGACGGACTACTTCAAGCGCTCGGCCTATCTGTTGCGATTCGACGAGGCGCCGTCGAATCGATACGTGATTCTCAAGTTCCTGGACCGGGGCCTGGGACTCATAGCGATGCCGCCGGGCGTGCCCGAGTTCCGTCAATGGGGACCGGCTCGCGTGAACTCCGGCCGCTTGCGGCGCGCGGTGTTTCACTATGGCGCGGACGCGCCGGCGCGAATTCGCGTGGAAGGACTGGATCACCTCGGCGCGGTGATTGTGGAGACGGACCGCGGCTCGAGTAACCGGCTACTTGCGCGCTCGCGAGGCCAGGCGCCGGACGAACACGGCGTGCCCGGGGGATCGGACACCGCGCTCCACGGCGTCGCGCACCGATCGGTTGCGATCCCACAACGAGGCGGGATCGAGCCAGAGGCCGGGGAACACTTTCGATCGAAGGAGGCCGTCCGGATCCGGCGGAAGTTCGCGGTACTTGCCGCGGAAGAGCTGGCGCCACACGATGCGCCGGGGTTTCAGCAGAACCGTCAGGTATTCACGCACGCCAGCGCGACGGTAAAGGTCGAGCTTGACGCCGAGGTCGCGTGAGGAACTCGAACCGCTGACCTCGACGACGAGTTCCGGCGCGCCACGCGAGTAGTCACCCGCGTCCTTCGACTGTCCGCCGGCCTCGGGCAGGATCCGAAGGTGGAGGTCCGGCTGAGGGATATCGTCGCGGTCCATCAGCCAAGTGGTTTCGATGCCGAATTCGGTTCCCCGCGTGGTTTCGGAGTACGTGAAGAGCCAACCGGTCATCAGGCCATGGAGGCTGCCATGAGTTCTGCCTACAGGTGACGGCATTAGGACGACTCCGCCGATGAGTTCCGCTTGCTTCAGGTCCGGCATGGTCTCCCAGCGCCGAAGGAATTCGGCGCCATCGAGGCGGTCGCCTTCACGCAACGGCGGAGTCCGTGACACGGCTACCGAACCGCCACCATCGCCGGCGCGCTCGATTGGCCCGCCGCTTCCACCACAACCGGAACCGCGTCGCCGGACACTCCAGAGGGAACGGTCACCGTGACGTGATACACGCCGACCAGCGACGGAGCGAGAATCGCCGAGACGACCGAGGCCTCGGCTCCGCCGATCGTCACCTTCAAAGGCGCGGTGGTGCGTGCGCCCTCAGGGGCGGCCTCTCCGGCCGGAACGACGGGATCCGTGGCGCCAAGGCCCGCGCAGACGATCAGGAGAGGCTCGCCCACGCGCGCGGCGGACAGAAACGGATAGATCGCCGGCTGCGCCGCCGCCACGTTGATCGGAACGGGGCGTGTGTACGCCGTGCCGCGGCGCACCAGAATCTGATGCGTCGTGTTCACCGCGAGATCTCCGGGGAGGATGGCGGCGATGCGATCGGCGGAAGCCGCGCTCAGCGGAATCCTGCGGCCCGCCACCACCACCTCGGAGCCGGCGAGTTGCACGGGCCAAGGCGCGGTGGAGGCTTCGCTCAGACTGCCGGTAAGCCGCTCGCCGTTGATCGCGATGAGTCCGCCCGCGGCCAAAGGCGAGAAGGGCGCAGGAGCGGCGGCGCTCACCACGCCTTCGGGCGCCAACGACGGAGGATCCTGCGAAGCGCGGAGATCGGCTTGCACCTCGCGCAGGCCGCGCAGCTTCGGGTCCGGCTGCTCGGCCTCGATCCGGACGGTAATCTTCGGGTTGGACGCGTTGCGCGACTGCCAGGTGCCATGCCAGCGGCCGTCCTTCAAGGGTTGCAGGGCGACGGGTGGATCGCCATTCGAGAACGAGACCGTCACCGAGCCCGTGTCCATCGGAGTTCCGCAGTCGTCCTTCACTTCCACGGCGATGCCCGCGGGCCAGCCCGCCGGGGCCGTTTGCGATTGTCCGAGCGAAACAAGCGTGGGCGCCAATGTTTTGGCGGCGCAACCGGCCGCGGCGCGCTCGCCGGGTTTGGCCGAGGCCGACAGGAACGGATCGGTGGTGAACTCGACCGGAAGCTGGCGCAAGATGCCGTCGGAAAACTGCATGAAGATTCCGGGTTTCCTTCCGGCGACGGCCGGATTGGGCGCGGGCTGCACCAGCACGCGCAACGGCTGGTTCGGCTCCACCACGGCGTCGCGCGGAAGCAGCTCCACGTGGACTCCGAGCGAGCGGTAGCTCACCGGACGCGGCGTCAGGTTGTATACGAAGAACTCCTTGGCTCCGGGCACGCCGCCCTCGCTCGCTTCGAACCGCAGCGCGTGGGGTTGCAGGGCCGCTCCTGGATTTTCGCCGGGAGGCAACACCTCGAGGTTCACGGTGAGGACATGCGGCGAGTTGGCCGCGGAGTCCGAATCGATGCGCACCTGGCCGTAGTAGCGGCCCGGCGGCAAGTCCACGTGCGCGACGCTCACTCGATACACCGGAGCGGGCGTACCCGCCACGGCGGATCCGTCGCGGGCGGAAACCCGAAGCCAGTCGCCGCCGGTGAGAGTCGACGCCGAGATCTGGAAGCTCATCTCGCCCGTGCCGAGGTTGATCACGCCGAACTCTTGCGGCGGCGGGCTTCCGCCGGTTTGCACCGCCGTGAACGACAGGCCCGATTGAGAAAGCCGTATCGCCTGGTCGCGGTCGCTGACCAGCAGGGTGACGGGAATCTCCTTCGACTGCCGGTCCGCGAAGATGCCCACGGTTCCGCCATACGTGCCGGGCGCGAGGCCCGTCGAATCCGCCGCCACGTTGATCTGGACCGGATCGCTTGGCCTGGCGGCGCCTTGCGCGGGTCGAGCGCGAAGCCAGTCTCCGTTGGACCGCACGCGCACGGAAAATGGCAGGGGACCGCTCCCGGCGTTGGAAACCACAAGGGCCTCGGTTCGCGTCGAGGCTTGGCGGGGATAGGTGAACGTAATCGATGGTTGGTCCGTTTGCAGCAAGGGTGGCAGCGCGGGGCCGACCTCGAACCTGACCGCCACCGAGATGGATGTGGGCGACGCGTTGGGAAAGTCGAGCCGGATCGTGCCCTCATACACGCCGGGTGACAACAACTCGGGATCGGCTCCGATTTCGAGGGATCGCGGCGAGACGCCGCGAAGATCGTCCGCCGAGAGCCAACGCCGGCCGCCGTCGTCGATGGTGACGGTGAACGGAACGTTCGGGATCGAGCACGAGATCGCGATGGTTTGGGTGGGCGGCGGCGCGCCACGCGATCCGGCGGCAAACGTCAGGGACCGCGGCGCCGCGGCTGCCGCGGGAGGGCGGGCCAGGATCTGGCGGACTCGATCGCCCCCGCCCTCCGAGATGAAGATGTTTCCCGCCGCGTCCGCCGCGATGCCCGCGGGGATGGCCAACGCCGCCGAGGTCGAAACGACTCCGTCGCCCTCCGACGAGCACTGCGCGACAAAACCCGCGACGACAGTCACCACGCCGGCGGTGTTGATGCGGCGCACCGAGCAGCCGGCCGTGAACAACAGCGAATCTCCGGCCGCGGCGATCGCCACGCCGCCGGCTTCGAGTAGGATGGGCAACGTCCGGATCGCTCCGCTCGGAGCAACGGCGCGAATACGGCTCTGGCGCCCGTTGGCGACGGGTCCGGTGGTCGATATGTAGACCGTGCCCGCGCGATCCACGGCGAGATCGAACACGTCCTCGAGTTGGGCCGCGGCCGCTTGTCCACCATCGCCGGAAGCGCCCACGGTTCCCGTGCCGGCGAACGCGCGAATCGTCCCGGAGGGATCGACGCGCCGGACGCGGTTGCCGTCGCCGATGAACACGCTGCCATCGAGTCCCACGGCGACGCTCGACGGATCGCGTAAGGCTGCCGCGACCGCCGGACCGCCGTCACCCGCGTTTCCCGGGGCGCCGTTACCCGCGAACGGAACCACGCGCCCATCGGCTCCCATCCGGCGGACGCGGAACGTGCGTTGATCCGTCATGTAGACCACACCGCGTTCGTCGACGGCGATGGATCGGACTTGCGTGAAGGGCGCGACGGCCGAAGGCGGAGAATCCGGAGCGAGGTTGGACGAGCCGATTCCCGCGACCGTGGAGATTGCACCGGTAGCGGAAACGCGGCGGTAGCGCCGATTGCCCACGTCCGCCAAGTACACGTTGCCCGCCGTGTCCGCCGCCAGTTTGCCGGGGTTCGATAGCAGCGCCGCCGTCGCGGGGCCGCCGTCGCCTTGAAAGCGATACGTTCCGCTGCCGAGCACGGTCGCGATCCGGCTGTCGCGCCCGATGCGCCGTACACGCCGGTTGGCCGAGTCGGAGAGGAAGACTTCGCCCGCGCGATTCACGGCGATCCCCGCGATCACGGTCACCGCGGCTGCCGCCGCCGGTCCGCCGTCGCCGGAAAAGCCGATGGGCCTGTCGTCGATCAGCGATGTCGAAGAGTTCGCGCCCGGGACCAGCCGTCGCAGCCAGCGGCCGCCGTACAGCACTTCCCCGGACGGTTCCACCGCCACTGAGATCAATTCGCCGGCATCAATGTTGGCGGGCCCGGCGACGGTGCGGATAATCCCCGCGCGATCGATGATGCGCAAGCGGCGATTGCCGGAATCCGCGATATAGAGGTTGCCCTGAGCGTCCACCGCGGCTCCGGCCGGCGACTGGAGTTGCGCGTTGATGGCGGGACCTCCGTCGCCCGAAAAGCCACCGTCTCCGTTGCCGCAGACCGTCGAGATCGCGCCTCCGGATAACCGGCGGATTCGATGTTGAAACGGCTCGATCAAATAGACCGACGACCCCGCCGGGTCCACCGCTATCTTCAACACGCTCGATAGCGATCCCGCCACCACGCCCTCGCCAAGCACCGTTCGCACGAGTCCGTCCGGCGAGATCCGGCGGACGGTTCCCGCCGCGAGCACATAAACGTTTCCCGCCGCATCGGTGGCGAGATCGCGCAGGCCGGCGAGCGTGGCTCGTTCGGCGGGGATGTTCTCTCCGATGTTCACGCCGAACGCGGGGATGCCGGTGCCGGCGATCACGCCGGCGCGATCTCCGCGGAGCCGCAGCACCAAGGCCGCGTCGGCGTCGGCAACCACCAGATCGCCGCGCGCGTCAAAACCGAGGCCCGCCGGCAACCCGAGCGGAGCCTCCACCGCCAACGGCGCGTCCGGCGGAAACAGCACGTCGGTTCCGGCGATGGTGGTGATCACTCCCTGCGCCCAAAGCGCGGGAGCCAGCAGGATGGCGAAGCCTCGCATCTTATCGCCGCCGCCCATACGGATTCCGGATGCCGAACAGATCGGCCGTGATGAGATTCGCCTTCGATTTGCCGCCCTTCCACAGATCCCACTTCGGATCGGCGTAACGGGCGAAGAACTCGTGCAACCGGGCGCGCAGGCTCTCTTGCGTCTGGCGGTGTTCCGGCCGGCCGTACAGGTTCAGCCGCTCGCCGGGATCGCTCTTCAAGTGGTACAGTTCGTTCGGGCTTTCGTGAATCCGCTCGATGTATTTCCATTCCGCGGCGCGGATGGAGCGGACATTCTCGAATTCGAAGAACACGGTGTCGTCCCAACTCATCGTCCGGCCCTTTAGCGCCGGCGAGAAGTCGCGGCCGGGCAGCCTCGGCGGCGACGGCAACTCAGACTCTAGTCCCAGGTACGACGCCAAGCTCGGAAAGACGTCGTAGGTGCTCACCAGGCTGTCGAGACGGCGGCCGCCGGGAATGCCCTTGGGATGGCGCGCCACGAACGGAATCCAGGTGGTCCAGTCAAACGCGGTGAGCGGACGGGTGTGATCGCCCATGCCCCAGAAACCCGAGTGTCCGCCGGCCAGCCCCTGGTCGCCGATGAAGATCACGAAGGTGTCGTCGTCGAGTCCGTTGCGCTTCAGTGTGTCGAACACGCGCCCCACTCCGTCGTCGATGCCGCTCACCTCCGCCGCGTACTTGCGCCGGACCTGCGCGTCGTTCATCCACGACGCGTAGTGGTGATTCCAGGGATGTGGATTGTCCCGCGGCATGGAGGGAAGTTCGTGTTGGGAGTAGTACGCGGCGTGGGCGTTGCGCACCGGCTCCTTCATCGCCCCACCCAGTCCATACGGGCCGTTGTAGGCAAGCATCAGGAAGAATGGCTTTTCGCGATTCGCCTCGATGAACTTCACCGCGTGGTCCGTCCAGAACTCAGTCAGGTACTTCGGCTCCCTGCGAACGCGATGGTTCTCGACGACCTCCTGGTCGTAGAACCCCTCGCTCGAGCCGTGAGGTTTGGTCACCCAGTAGGAGAACCCCTCCTGCGGATTCAAGTTGTCCCCGAGATGCCATTTTCCCGACAAGCCCGCGACGTAGCCTTTCGACGCCAGCATCTTGGGAATGGTGGCGAACTCCTTGATCGCGTTGTAGGCGTTGGGTCCGATCTGCGGGTCGCCGGCTCCGAAGTAGGTGTGCACGCCGTGTTGCGAGGGCATCAGGCCGGTGAGCAGACTGGCGCGCGTGGGCGAGCACACGGCGTTGTTGGCATGCGCGCGGGTGAACAACACGCCCTCCGACGCCATGCGGTCGATGTGTGGCGTTCGAATGTCCTTGTTGCCGTAGCAGCCGAGAGTCCACGCGCCGTGGTTGTCGGTGAGGATCAGCACCACGTTCGGCTTGCGCCCCTGCGCGTGGGCGCGCCCAGTCATCGCGGCGGCCGCCGCGGGCAGGAACGTGCGTCTGGTCATGAGAGCATTTTATCCGGCCATGGATTTCCAGGCTCGTTGCGCGGCGATCCTCCCGTTGCGCCGCGTGCTTTTCGTCTTGGGCAGCACCAGCACCGCCGCTTCCGCGGTTCCGATCCGGGCGAGTCCCACCACGGCCGCGCATTGCAGATGCTCCTCGTTGCGGTCGAGCAGGGTCCGGTAGATCGCCAGCGCCTGCGCGGGGGCGGACTTGACCAGACGTTCGGCGTGACGCACGCCGGCGGCCGGGAACGCAGGAGAGGAGCCGGCGGCGGCGTACGCCGTTGTCAGCGCGCGGTCGGATGCTTCGCCGGGAATCCGTTCGAGGCAATAGATGGCTTCTTCGCGGAGCGCGGCATCGACGAGCCATCGAGCGATCGCGGGCCGGCCGCTGCCGCCGCGGCGGTTTCGATGAACTCGCGGCGCGCCGGTTTGTTGGGGTCGCTGATGGTTTTGGCCTGACCCGAGCATACTGCCGCGCGCCGCTGGATTCAACCGGGCCGTGCCCCGTCAGCGTACCTTGATCAGGTGGCCTCCCAACGGAATCGACAACGTGGTGACGCCGAGATCCGCGATCGACAACGCCTTGGCGTGGAACGTGAAGCTGGTGACCCGGTAGGCGCCGCCGATATCGAAGGCCGCATCCTTGAACGTGACCTCCGTCGACTCCACCAGATCGGCCGTCCCGGTGACCAGCGTATGCGAGCCAGGGACTACCGTGGCCTGCGTGCGGCGCGCCTTGAATACCGCGATCCGGGAGCCCTGCGAGAACGTTTCCGGCTGGCTGAAGTCACGGTTGGTGGGCGATGGATTGTAATAGACGCGGTAGAGCCCCTCGTTGCCGGCGGGCTGGAATCCGATGTGGATCATATCCGCGTTCGGAGTCAGAATGGGCCGCAGCCGGTCGGCGCGCAGGGTGAAATGAGCGGTTCGTTCGGAGGGCGGCCCCGAGAACAGATCGGAACCGATCCCATCGACGAAGAGGAAGTACACGATCACCTCGGCGATTCCGTCGAGTCCGATGTTGACGCGGCCGGAGACCTGCGCGGCGATCGCGCCGGCTTCCGCCGTGGGGCCTTCCGCGGCGGCTCGCCGCGAGACCAGAAACGGAGCGGCCAGCGCCGCCTTCAAGAAAGTTCTTTTGTTCATCTCAGTAATCTCCTCAGAGCTGTTCCCAGAGTAGAGCGAAGCGGCCGCGCGGATGCCGGCGCGTTGTGAAAATCGCGTAAAAGACGCGGGCGTGATAGCGTACACTCATGACGGTTCGAATTGCCCGCGGCGCGTTGGCGCTCCATGCGATGTTGCTTTGCGGCGCCGATCTGGCCGGTCCCGATTGGGTTCGCGAAACGGCGGGAGCGGCGTGGCAACCGCGCGACTCGCAAGGCGAGACCGTTTTCCGTAACCGCCTGTGGATCTTCGGCGGATGGTTCCAGTCGTTCGAAGCGCCGCCGCGCGATGTTTGGAGTTCGGCGGATGGGCGCGAGTGGAAGGCCGTGTCGAAGTCCGCTCCGTGGCTGCACAGCGATCTGCCGATGAGCATCACGTTCCGCGGCCGCATGTGGATGATGGGCGGCTGGTACAACGGGCGCTTGCCCGGCCATTCGGCGAGCAGCGCCGTGTGGTCGTCCAAGGACGGCGCGAAGTGGAAACAAGAGACCGCGGCCGCCGGGTGGACTCCGCGCATCGCCGCGGCGCTGGTCGAGTTCAAGGGGCGGATGTGGATGCTGGGCGGAACGGATGACTACTATTTCGGCAACGATGCCAGCCTGCGCAACGACGTGTGGTCCAGCGCGGACGGACGGACATGGACGCTCGCGACCAAGAGCGCGGGTTGGGCGCCGCGCGCCTATCATCAGGCGGTGGTGCACAACGGCCGGATCTGGGTGTTCGGCGGCGGCAACTACGTTCCGGAGTACAAGGCGTTCAACGACGTGTGGTCGTCGGAGGATGGAGTGAATTGGACCCGCGTGGCCGAGTCCGCGCCGTGGAATCCGAGGCTTTGGTTTTCGGCGGCGGTCTACCGGGGCCGGATGTGGGTGCTGGGCGGATGGTCGCGTGTGCCGGAAGCCAACTGGGGCGATGTCTGGTTCTCGAACGACGGGAAGGAGTGGACGCGTCTGGTGTCGAAGACCATCTGGAAGGAACGGCACGAGCACTCGGTCTTTGTGTTCCGCGACAAGTTATGGATCGCCGGCGGGCACGCCAAGCCGCTCAGCAACGAGGTGTGGTCGCTGCGGCTGCCGAAGGGGTTCTTCGAATCCCGGTGACCGCGCCCGCCGGCGCAGCGCTCAGAACTTGTAGTTGACCTCCATGTATCCGAAGTTGCCGTTCTTGCCGCGCGGATAGATGGATCTGGCGGCCGCCAGTCCCTGCGCGTGGCCGAAATATCCGGTCAGCGTCACCAGCGGCGACATGCGGTATTCCACGCTCATGTCATAGAGGTTCGCCAAGGATTTGGCTCCGTTGGCGGCGCGGCCCGCGTAGCCGAAGGTCCAGGGCTGGAACACGCCGCCGCCGGAGTACCAAAGGTCGTTGCGATTCGACAAGCCGAGCGAATGGAACTCGTTCGAGATCGTCACCTTGGCGTGTGGACGGAGAATCATCGCGCCCATGATGTCGCGGTTGTTCATCATGTTGAAGAATGGAAAGCGGGCGAACGGCCGGGGCGTGGGCAGCACCTGAAAGAACGTGCCGTGCTTGCCGTCGGCCGCGTTGCCGTCGCCCGAGCCATCGTAGAAGCCGCCGCGGAACCACGGTTTCAGCGCTTTCGCCACCTTCGGCTGAATGCCCGCCTCCACCGCGAACGCGTGCGCGCGGTGCGTCTGCGCGCCCCAGCTTCCCGTCTGCGCGGCGCCCCAGAACAACAGGTCGATCACCGCTCTCGCGGTATCGAAGGCATGGACGGTGTGTCCGCCGAATGTCGAGATATCGATATCGGAGGCGTCGGCGCGCCGGGCCGCGACGGCGCGGCTATCGGTCTTGAGCACCCCGCGCCAGTCGCGATATTGGAGGAAGAACACGCGCGTGTCGGCGGCGTGAGACTTCGATCCCCAGTCCTTGGTGAACGAGGTGTATCCGAACGCGGCTTTGTTCCATCCCGCGCCGTCGGTCTGAAAGACTCCGCGCGCAGGCGTTGCGGCCAGCAGCGTGAAGTTGGTTGTGGGCTTGGCGTACGCGTAATGCGCGCCGTCGAAGCTCCGGCCCACGTGCGCCCATCCGAAATGGCCGAGCAGGCGCATGTTGATGCGATCCCGCTTCAGGGCCATGAGGGTCGCGTTCTTGGGGACGATCTCCGATCCGTCCATGAACTCGAACCGGCCCACGCGCACGCTATTCGCCGCGTTACCGCCCAGGTTCTTGAATCGCAGAAAGGCCTGCTTGGGGAAGATGCCCACCGAGTTCCGGTTTCCGTCATTGGCGGCGAAGTATGCCGCGCCGATTCCCAACTGCCCTTGAGCGCCCGGCCCCACGGCGGTGCGCGGCAAGCCGAACAGCATCGGCACGGCGATCTCCGCCTGCCAGTCGACATGTTCGAGGCTCTGCGTGAAACTCAGGCGCGCGATGTTGCCCGAGTATGAGTAGCCGGGGTCGCCGGAGTTCGGCTGGAACCAGTCCCAGACCTCGGTCCGCGACCGGATGCTGCCTTGGACCGTCACCGGTCCGATCTTGCGGGGCTTGGGACCCGGGGGCGGCAGCGCGGGCTTGGCGACGGCCGGTTTGTCCTGCGCGAGGAGCGCGAACGCGGACATGGTGGCCGCGAGTAGACGCAATGACATTCTCGATCTCCTGAAGTGGATTCGTTTGGGCGCACTACGCCCGCGGTGGTTGATGCCGGCTTCGGGGCCGCCCGCCGTTAGCCGGCCACGAGGGCGCCGCGCTTGCGCGCCAACGCCGCTCGAGCCTGCTCGGCCGAGGCCCGCACGAGGGGACCCATCTTGGGGTGCGCGGGCACGATATCGGGGCTCAGGCCTTCGGCGGCCAGCGCCTGGTTCATTACCGGGCCCACGGAGGCGACGACCAGGCCCTCCGCGAGCGAAGTTCTTACTTCCCGTTCCAGTCCCATCTCCGCCGCGACGCGGAGCAGATGAGTCAACTGAACGGAGGTTGTGAAAATCACGACCTCGGCGTCGAGAGACGCGATTCGCCGAACCGCTTCCCGCAAGGGCGCGACATCCGAAGGCAGGTCCCAGCGATATACAGCCAGAGTGTCGACGGATGCGCCCCGTTGGATCAAGGCCAGCTCGAGTTCCCGGTTCGGCTTTCCGTATTCCAGTATCGTGACGCGGCGTTCGGGCCGCGCCGCGATGAGTGGAACCATCTCGCGCCACGTGTTGGGCTCAGGGACAACGACCTGCGCCTTCAGGCCCATTTCGTGAAGAACCGCAACCGGCTTGGGGCCGCGCGCGACCAGCGCGGTGAGCCGCAACGCTTCCGCCAGCCGGTCCGGCGAATAGCGCGGCGCGAGGGCGTCCCGGAGGTAAGCCAAGCCGGTTCCGGTGGTCAATACGACCATGTCGAAGGCGCCTGCCATCAGGCGATCCGCCCAGGCAAGTATCTCAGGACTCTCCTCGACCGGTTTCTCCCGCACCGAGGGCGCGACGAACGCGGCGCCGCCATAGCGGGGAATGAGCGCTTCCATCTCCCTGGCTCGTCTGGATTCGAGCGATAGCACGCGCAGGCCCTCGAAGGTCATGCCTCCCTCAGGCCGCTTCCTCGAGCGCCGCGGCGGTCATGTCCACCATCACGATGCCGTTCTCCACGCGCGCCGGAAACGAGCGCACGCAGGCGTGTGCATCCGCCGGCTTGGCGACCTCGCCCGAGTCGACGCAAACGCGCCAATTGTGCAACGGGCACGTCACGGTCACCGATCCCCCCAGGCTGCTCACGATTCCGTCGGCGAGCGGTCCGCCGCGGTGCGGACACCGGTTCTCCACCGCGGCGAACCGTCCACCCAGATTGAACAGCGCAATCGCTACTCCGTTCAGCCGCACCTCCCGGCCCTCGCGCGGCGCAACGTTCGCAACCTCCGTCACGCGCACCCATCCGTTATCGCGTCCCATCGATTCGCGCTCCTTCCATCGGCTGGATTTCAACGAACTGCCCGGGCCGGGGATCGTGGCGTTCGAGCCACGCGTCATAAGACCTATCCTTGGACCTCCGCAGGCGCTCGAGCAACCCGTGGCGCGCTTCCTCCGGCGCGTACACCGTGTCGCGCCGCACTTTCTCGATGCCGAGCCGCTCCACAAAGTCGTAGGTCCGCTCGAGGTAATTGGCGTTCTCCCGGTAGTACTGGAAGAACAATTCGGCCGCCTCCAGCGCGCCGGGCGTCGTCTCCACCGTGATCAACAGATCGGCCTTGCGAACGCCCTTGCCGGCGGCGCCGCCCACCACCACCTGCCAGCTTCCGTCCTGGCCCACCAACCCGATGTCCTTCACCGTCGCCTCGGCGCAGTTGCGCGGACAGCCGACCACGGCGAGCTTGGTTTTGTGGGGCGTGTAGAGGTTCTCGAGACGGCGCTCGAGCTCGATGCCCGTGGAGATGGAGTTCTGCACGCCGAACCGGCAGAAGTCCGATCCCACGCAGGTCTTCACCATGCGCAAACCCTTCGCGTACGCCTGTCCGGACGGCATGTCGAGGTCCGCCCACATCTTCGGCAGATCCTCTTTCTTCACGCCGAGCAGATCGATCCGCTGGCTGCCGGTCACCTTCACCATGCCGACCTTATACTTGTCGGCGACATCGGCGATGCGCCTCAGTTCGGCCGGAGTGGTCACGCCACCGCGCATTCGCGGAACCACGGAGAACGTGCCGTCCTTCTGAATGTTGGCATGCACGCGATCGTTAATGAAGCGGGCGGAGCGGTCTTCTTCGTGACCGCCGCAGTGGACCACGTCCACCAGGTACGCCAGCGCCGGCTTGCAGACTTCGCAGCCGATGCCGTTGCCGTAGATCTCGAGCACTTCGGTCACCGACTTCAATTTTTGCGAGCGGATGATGTCGCGCAGTTTGTCCTGCGGGAACTTCACGCAGTCGCACAGGACCTTGACCTTGTCCTCCTCGAATTCCGGCGCCACGGCGCGCAGAAGCGACTTGCAGAGTTCGCCGCAGCTTCCGCATCCGGTCGAAGCGCGCGTGCGGTCCTTCAACTGGGCGAACGTGTTCACGCCCGTCTCGTGGACCGCGCGGATGATGTCGCCCTTGCTGACGCCCATGCACCCGCACACGGTTTCACTCTCGGGCATTTGCGCGACATCCACGCCCGCGTCGGCGGCGGGCGGCGGTGTCAGCAGATGCCGCCGGTCCTTGGTGAGGTCCTTGCCGGTGCGAAGCCAGTCCATGTAGCGGCGGTCGTCGGATGCGTCTCCAACGAGGATCACGCCTTGCAGGCGGCCGCCGCGAAGCACCAGCTTCTTATAGACGCCAAGCGCCGGGTCCTCGTATCGGATCGCCTCCGTTCCCGGCTTGGTGTCATCGGGGTCGCCGGCGGAGAACACGTCGACGCCCATGATCTTGAGCTTGGCGGCGGTGGCGGCGCCTTCGAAGCTGGAGTCGTTGCCGCCCGCGATCGCCGCCGCCAGCACCTTTCCCTGTTCCAACAGAGGCGCCACCAGCCCGAAGATCTGGCCGCGATGCTCGGTGCATTCACCCACGGCGAACACGCGCGGATCGGAGGTCCGCATGCGGTCGTCGACGACGATACCGCGGTTGACGTCGAGCCCCGCCGCCTTGGCAAGCCACGCGTTCGGCCGGATGCCGGCCGCGATCACCACCAGGTTCGCATCGATCTCTTCGCCGTCGCGGAAACGGACGCCCTCGACGTGTCCGTTGCCGAGAAGCGCCTCGGTGTTCCGCCCGGTGAGCACTCGCACACCGAGCGATTCCATCTTGCGCGCCAGATACGCGCCGCCAGCCGGGTCGAGCTGCCTCTCCATCAGATGACCCGCCAGATGCACCACCGAGACGTCGCAGCCGCGCACTTGCAATCCGCGCGCCGCCTCGAGGCCCAGAAGACCTCCCCCGATCACCACCGCCTTGATGCCGGGGCCGGCGAGTTCCACCAGTTGCCGCGTATCGTCGAGCGTGCGGAACACGAACACGCCGGACTTGTTCACGCCGTCCACCGGAGGAACGAATGCGCTCGATCCGGTGGCGATGATCAGCTTGTCGTAGGCCGCGAACGAACCGTCCGAGCCCGCCACCACGCGGGCCTGACGGTCGATCGATTCCACGCGGACGCCGAGGCGCGCCCGGATCGAGTTCTTCTTGTACCAGTCGATGTCGTTGAGTACGATGTCGTCGAAGTCCTTCTCGCCGGCCAGCACCGACGACAGCATGATCCGGTTGTAGTTGACGTGGGTTTCGTCGCCGAAGATCGTGATATCGAACGGGCGGCCGTGCTTGAGAACCTGCTCCACGCAGGCGACTCCGGCCATTCCGTTGCCGACGACCACCAGCCTCTCGGTCATGCGGCCTCCTTCGCGAACTGATTACCGCTGTGTTCCAGGAACCGGATCACTTCGCCGCGCAGACGGAAGTACTCGGGATCTTCCATCGCCATCCGGCGTTCGCGCGGCCGCGGCAGATCGATGGCGAGATCGAGCCCGACGCGCGCTTCGGGACCGTCGGTCATGAGCACGATCCGGTCGGAGAGATAGATCGCTTCGTCGATGTCGTGCGTCACGAGGATTACGGTCTTGCGGTCCCGCTCCCACAGTTCCAGCACCAGGTCCTGCAGTTCGAAGCGAGTCATCGAGTCGAGCATTCCGAACGGCTCGTCAAGCAGCAGGAAGCGCGGTTCGAGCGACAACGCCCGCGCGATGGCGACGCGTTGCTGCGTTCCCTGCGACAGCTCCGCGGGCATGGACCGCGCGAACTCGCCGACGCCCACCAGCGACAGGTACCTCATCGCGGCCGCGCGATGTTGCGCGGAGGGCAACTCCGGATGTGCCTGACGCGCGGCGAGGATCACGTTGTCGATCGCATTGAACCAAGGCAGCAGGCAGGGCGACTGAAATACGACGCCACGCTCGAGTCCGGGAGCGGTAATCTCGCGGCCATCGATCACGACGCCGCCGAAGGTAGCGCTCTGCAGTCCGGCGACGATCGACAGCACGGTGGACTTGCCGCAGCCGGAATGGCCGTGCAGCGACACGAACTCGCCGGGCCGGATGCGAACGTGAAAATCCTTCACCGCGACATGTTTGCCCTCTGGTGTTTCAAACACTTTCGTGAGGGACGTGATTTCCAGTGGACGTTCGCTAATCATGACCTCGCCTCAACCGGGATTTCCCGCGCGGCTGGGACCGAAGTCCCACGCACCGCCGCCGGGGGCCGCGCCGTCGCGGTCAGGAACTCGGCGAGGCGCGCGCGGATGAGAACCGCCGCCTTGTCGTGCAGCAGGAGGTTCGCGGCGCGGGGCTTGGGAAGTCCGACCGGAACCGCGGGACTCAGCGACGCGGCGGGACCGCGGCCGAGCGCCACGATCCGGTCCGACAGCAGGATCGCCTCGTCGATGTTGTTGGTGATCATCAGCGTGGTGACGGGCCGCGACGCTTCCGAGCACATCCGCGCCAGTTCCTGCTGCAACGTCGAGCGCGTCAAAGCGTCCAGCGCGCCGAACGGTTCGTCGAGGAACATCACTTTCGGCTCGACGGCGAACGCTCTCGCGATCGCGACGCGTTGCCGCATGCCGCCGGACAACTGCCCCGGCCGTTTCGACATCGCGGTTCCCAAGCCGACCATCCGCAGGTAGCGGTCCGCGTGCGCCGTATGCCAGGCCGCGCCCTTTCCGGGGAACGCCGGCTCCACCGCCAGCCGCACGTTTTCGAGCGCCGAGAGCCACGGCAGCAGCGAGTAGTTCTGAAACACGATCGCCGCTTCACGGGAGAACTCGGTGACCGGCTTGCCGTCCACGGAGACCGAGCCTTTGCCGGCCGGCATCAGTCCAGGCGCGATCTTCATGAGGGTCGTCTTGCCGGACGCCGAAGCGCCGGCGATCGAGACGAACTCGCCTTCCTCCACCGCGAGGCTGACGCCGGAAAGCACGCAACGTTCGCCGAAGGTTTTCGCCACGCCGGCGATTTCGATGAGAGCCATCGGTTCCTCCTAGGCGGCGCGAAGCCGCGCCTCAGCCATGCCCATCAGCCGGTCGAGCGCGAAGCCGACCACGCCGATGGTGAGAATGCACAACAGGATGTGCGAGTAGATGAGGCTGTTGTATTCCTGCCACAGGAACCCGCCGACGCCGGGAGTTCCGGTGAGCATCTCCGCCGCCACGATCACCAGCCACGCCAAGCCGAGGCTCAGCCGGTATCCGCTGAACATGAACGGCAGCGTGGCCGGCAGCCACACCTTGGTGAAGCGCTTCCACGGCGAGAGACGAAGCACCTTGGCGACGTTGAGGTAATCCTGCGGAATCGAGCGCACGCCTTGCATCGTATTGATCACTGTCGGCCACATCGAACACAGCGCGATGGTGAAGAGCGCCGCGGGCTCGGACTGCCGGAACAGGATCAGCCCCAACGGCAGCCAGGCCAGCGGCGAGATGGGCCGCAGCACCTGAATCGTGGGGTCGAACATCTTGTGGAACAGCGGCGACGCGCCCAGCAGAAAGCCGAGCGGCGTCCCGATCAGGACCGCCAGAAAGAAGCCCTTCGCGACACGGAACAAGCTGTACGCCGCCATTCGAAGGATGCCCTGATCCATCTCGCCGCGTTTGTCCCACGGATGCAGGATGTAGAGCTTGCTTTCCTCCCATGTCTTCAAGGGCGACGGCAGATCGGGCGCGACGGTGGCGCTGAGCAGCGCCCACAGCAGCGCCATGCAAACGATTCCGGTGAACGCGAGCGCGGTGTTCTCTAGGGTTTTTAACATGTCGGTCCTTTTCTCGATCAAGCGGCGAGGCTGTGCACGGGGAACGCTTTGGCGTAGCGTTCGGGATCGGCGGGGTCGAAGACGCCGTCCATCAACTTCACGGGCTGCATGTCCTTCGCCGCCGTTTTGACGTTCAGTTCCTTCATCGCCTCGAGATGGATGTCGGGGCGCATCACGCGATTGACCACCTGCGCATATCCCGGCGCGGCCTTCACCATTACCCATCGCCGGAATTGGCTCAGCCACCAGTGGCCGAAAGTCTTGGACGGGTAGTTGCAGCCCCGCGCGGAGAAGATCATATAGTTCGGATCCTGTTCCTTGACTCCGTTGCCGTAGTCGTACTTGCCTTGCAGCCGGTCGAGGATCACTTCCTTCGGGCAGTTGATATAGGAAGGCCGCGAGATGGTCTCCGCCACGGCCGGCCTGTTCGCCATGTTGTCGATGTGTTCGCTCGCCAGATGCAGCGCCTTGAGCACGGCTTTTACGGTCTTGGGGGTCCGCGCCGCGAACTCCTCGGTGAACGCGCAGACCTTTTCGGGATGATCCGGCCAGATCTTTTGCGATGTGGTGACGGTGAAGCCGATGCCATCGGAGACGG
>SXGS01578782.1_pt1 | contig 35156 bp, 35 predicted proteins | sample 3174681 | NCBI WGS metagenome assembly SXGS01 (sample SAMN11356861, study PRJNA531348) | freshwater metagenome | isolation source: freshwater sample F1-80 | place: China: Fuxian Lake, Yuxi | collected 2017-12-25
CGGTTCACCGAACATCTGAACCCGCGCGGCGCGCGGGTGGTCGCGCTGGAAAAGCCCACCGAACGGGAACAGAGCCAGTGGTATTTCCAACGTTACGTCTACCACCTGCCGGCAGCCGGGGAAATGGTGTTGTTCGACCGTTCCTGGTACACCCGCGCCGGGGTGGAGCGGGGGATGGGCTTCTGCTCCGAGGCGCAATACGCCGAGTTCCTCCGCCAGGCTCCGGCTTTCGAGAAAATGCTGGTCAACGACGGCATCGACGTGGTGAAATTCTGGTTCTCCGTGTCCCGGGCCGAGCAGTTCACCCGGTTCACGATCCGGCAGGTCGATCCGGTCCGGCAATGGAAACTTTCGCCGATGGACTTGGCGTCCCTGGACAAATGGGATGCCTACACTGCGGCCAAGGAAGCGATGTTCCGGAAGACCGATACCCGGCATTCCCCGTGGACCGTGGTGAAGAGCAACGACAAGAAGCGCGCCAGGCTGGAGGCCATGCGCCATGTCCTGGCCCGGTTCGATTACCCGGGCAAGGACCACGACGTGGTGGGCACCCCGGACCGGTTGATCGTGGGTCGGGCCGCCGAACTTTTCACTCCGGGCGATATCGATTCATTCTGATTTTTGTCTGAATTTTTCCTGGATTTATTCTGAACGAATTCATTGGCCAGCAAATGGATTCTGTCAAAAATTCGGGTTAACGATTCGCGAAGGAAACATAAAGATTCCATAAAGAGGTCAGACGTTTGATGAGCCTGTGCTTAGGATGTGATTGCCGCTCGGGGATGGCGTCAATCTTTCTTTCCGGAGAGATCATTTCATTCTTCCCGGGCGTGCTTTTGGAAACAATAAGTCACCAAAACTACCCTGAGGAAAAATTACACCATGAGACGAATTGGGCTTCTCATCACGACCGCAACCCTGGCCGTCGGCCTGCTGGCCGGTACCGCTCCGGCCGCGAGTGCCGCCGGCGGAATCAGCTCGGACACCAAACACACCCTGGCCGATCTGCCGTGCGACGGAGTGCAGTATCCGGTGCTGACGTCGAAGAATGCATACACCACAGCGGCGGGCACCACGGTCCGGTTGCCGAAGGGCGTGAAGAGCACACTGACCACGACCGACACCACCACAACGATCGACCAGGTCCAAGATTCGTACACGCAGTCGGTCAAATTGACCATCGGGCTGTCGCCTGAATTCACGAAGTCGCTCAAGGGCAGTGCTGGAGCCGATTACACCTACACCCGGAGCACGACCTACACCAACGGCACCACGGTGGCCTTTTCGCAGAGCAATCAGATTTCGTTGACCGCCCAAGTCGACGGCCTGACCGCCACACCGACGTTCTACAAACTCCAAGGTTGGGGGGCCTACTGGAAGTGCGATGTCAACACCACCGCGAAAGTCAAGATGAGCGCGGATGACGCGGTGCGGATCGACATCGTAGAAGCCAGTGGCTGGGTTTTGGAGAAGAACGGGCAGCCGGCCAGCAAGAATGATTTCACCAGCAATTGATTGATACTCGAGCACAGCAAAGGAGCTCCATGAAAAAGCGAATATTCGCCGTAGTGTCAATTGTTTTCGTAATGTTCTTCGCGATTGTTCCGACGGCTTCCGCAGCCGGCAACATCGTCTTCAAGGAATACACCGATGACGGAAAATACACCTTCTACCACCCCGAGGTTTGTTCGGTTTCCTGGAATTCAGTGCCAAGTTATGACGGCAGCACTGTGAGCGTGGCTTGCCCAGCAGGATATGGATTCAAGAGTTTCGAGGTCATTTACGGTTCCGGAGCTCCGGACGGGACCGTCGCCGACAACAAGTCAATGACGTACGACGCCAACGGACAGAACCAAACCTTCGCCGTGACCGTCGCACCGCATGCTGTGCCTATTCCACCCGCGTTGGTCAACTCCTATTGGACCAACCTCAAGGTAATCCCGAAATTCTAGACGCTTGAGTCTAGGCCTTAGCTGAAAATCAGCGCAGTGGGCGCTCCCGATTCGTCATGAGTCGGGAGCGCCCCGGCAGCATGCCACCGGACGACCCGACTCAGCCCGGCCAATGATTCGGCTCAGCCCAGTGATTCAGTTCAGCCCAGTGATTCGGCGAGTGAACGCAGTTCTTCGATTCCCCGGGCCGCTTCCAAGGCCCGCGCCAGCGCGGCGTCATGGTCCGGCCCGGCCGCTTGCAGAGCGGCCAAACCGGCCTCGGTGACTTCGGTATAGATACCGCGCCGGTCGTCGGCGCAAAGATAGCGGGATAAGAAGCCGCGCATCTCCAGCCGGTTGACCAGCCGTGTGGTCGCGCTGCTGGACAAGGCCGCAGCTCTGGCCAGTTGCTGCATCCGCATATGCCACCCGTCTTGCCGGGACAACGCGTCCAGTACCGTGTATTCGACCACCGAGAGCCCGTGCCCGGCTTGCAGTTCCTTCTCCAACGAAGCCTCGATCAGCCCGTGCAGCGCAGCGAGCCGGCGCCAGCCTTGGGCCCGGATCTCCACCGCGTCATCAGCAATCCCCATGCCGCCATTCTACACGGCTTGCGCATTTATAGCGCGTATGCAACTATTGCATACGCGGCTATTCTGCCGCGACAAAATCCAATTCCCCTCAAGGAGTCCCGCCATGCCGCTCGGCCTCTTAGCCTTGGCCATCGGCGGATTCGGCATCGGTTTGACCGAATTCGTCATCATGGGGCTGCTCCCCGAAGTAGCCCGGACGTTCAACGTGGACGAGCCGACCGCGGGCTGGCTGATTTCCGGCTACGCGCTTTCCGTCGCGATCGGCGGAATCCTGCTGACCGCAGCAGTCACCCGGCTGCCGCGCAAGGCCGTGCTCATTTCGCTGATGGTGCTGTTCATCGCCGGCAATCTGCTCTCTGCCGTAGCGCCGAGTTTCTCGCTGATGTTGACCGGCCGGATCCTCGCCGCACTCACGCACGGCGCGTTCTTCGGGATCGGTGCCGTGGTGGCCGCGAACATGGTGCCGCCGGAGCGCAAGGGGGCCGCGATTTCGATGATGTTCGCGGGGCTGACCATGGCCACCGTACTGGGGGTTCCTTTCGGGACCCTGCTCGGCCAGAATTTCGGTTGGCGTTCCACCTTCGCGGTGATTTCCGTGCTCGGCCTGGTGGCGATGGCCGGAATCGCCCTGCTGGTCCCGAAACAGCATTCCGACGGCGCGCCGGCCAGGCTCCGGGACGAACTCAAGGCCTTCGGCAAGGGGCAGGTCTGGTTGTCGATCACGGTGACCGTGCTCGGCTTCGGCGGCATGTTCGGCGCCTTCAGCTACATCGCCTATACGCTGACCGAGGTGACCGGCTTCGCCAACGCCCTGGTGCCTTGGTTGCTGATCCTCTTCGGAATCGGTTCCTTCGCCGGCAATTTGATCGGCGGAAAGGCCGCAGACCGGGCCCGCGACCAGACCTTGGCGATCAGCCTGGCAGTGCTGACCGCAGTGCTCGTGGTCTTCGCGATCTTCGCCGCCAACCCGGTAGTCACGGTATCCGCGCTGGTTCTGATGGCCGGTTTCGGCTTCGGCACGGTACCCGGCCTGCAAATGCGGATCATGCACTTCGCGCAGGAGGCGCCCACGCTCGCTTCCGGCAGCAACATCGCCGCCTTCAACGTCGGCAATGCGCTCGGCGCCTGGCTCGGCGGTGTCGGCATCGGCGCCGGTTTGGGCTTCACCTCGCCAATCTGGATCGGCGCGATCCTCTCCGGCGCGGGACTGCTGGTGATCCTGGTGGCGGCCAAAGCTGCGGCACAGCGGCCGGCTCCGATTGCCGAAGCCGCTGCCCCGGCCCCGCTGCCGGCGCCCTGACCCGGTCCGAACCTCCGCCCGGATCATCCTGCACCCGGTCCCACTGAGTCAGTGCATTCGGTGGGACCGACCGGTTCTGTCCCACCGAGCAGACGCACTCAGTGGGACAGAACCGCGATAGTGCCGGTCAAGAGTGCCGGTCAAGCTCAGCGTTGCACCGCTCCGAAGGCCTCGGCCGCAGCGGCAACGGCTGCAGCTTTGGCCGCGGTCGCCTCCTCCGCGGTCAGGGTTCGGTCCGCGGCCCGGAAGCGCAGACCGAAGGCCAGCGACTTCTTGCCTTCGGCGACATTCGGTCCGCGGTAATCGTCGAACAGCGCGACGTCCTCGAGCAACTCCCCGGCCCCGGAACGCAGCACTTCGAGCACCTCGCCGGCGGGCAGCCCGGCGTCGACCACCAGGGCTACGTCTTGGGTCGCCACTGGGAAAGTCGACAGCGGCTTGGCCACGATCACCTCCGCAGCAGCTTCGATGAGCGCCTCGGCGTCGAACTCCACGGCGACGGTCCGCGCCGGAAGATCGGATCCGGCCAGGAGCTTCGGATGCAGCTCGCCGGCGTAGCCGAGCAATCCGCCGTCGCGCAGTTCCAAACGCGCCGTCCGGCCGGGGTGGAAGGCCTGGTGCTGGCCCTGGACCGCCACCAGGTCCACACCGAGCACTTCGGCGGCCAACCTGGCCACGTCGATCGCGTCCGCGTAGTCCCAGACACGCGGCGTGTGCCCTGGCGCCTCGGGCGAATCATGCCCGGTGAGCACCGCGGCCACATGCAACGGCTGCTCCGGAATCCCGTCGTACAAGGCGTCGAGGACTTCGTCCGAAGGCTTCACGCCGAGCGGCGGAATCGACGCCGTGCCCATGGTCGAACCGGGCCGGAACACCGCGCCGGCTTCGAACAACGCCAGGTCCCGGAAACCCCGGGAGACATTGCGTTTGGCCACCTCGAGCAACCCAGGCAGCACCGAGGTCCGGAGGAAGCCGAATTCCTCGCTGATCGGATTCGCGAGTTTCACCGCCGGCACTTCGGCACCGGCCTCGGCCGTGCCGAAGGTCTCGTTCATCGCCTTCGAAACGAACGGGTAGGCAAGCACTTCGGTCAGCCCGGAATCGGCGAGCGACTGGAGCATCAGACGGCGCTGTTGCTGCAGCCGGCTCAGACCACGGCCGGGCGGGGCAACAGGAAGTGTGGAGGGAATCTTGTCGTAGCCGACCAGCCGGGCGATTTCCTCGGCCAGGTCGTCCGGGGTCTCCAGATCAGGGCGCCAGGACGGCACGGTCACGCCGTAGATGCCGTCGGAAACCGCAACCGTCGCGCCGAGGTCCCGGAGCGTGCCTTCGATCTGTTCCGCGGTGAATTGGATGCCGACCCGGCGGGCCGGGTAGCCGGCTTCGAAGCCGATCGTGCTGGCCTGGAATTCCGGGAAGACATCGGTCCCGTGCGGGTCTGCGCTGCCGCCGGCCAAATCGACCAGCAAATCGACCGCACGCTGGGCGGCCACATCGGCGACCAACGGGTCCACCCCGCGTTCGAAGCGTTTGGACGCCTCGGAAGGCAACTTGTGCCGCCGCCGGCTGCGCGCAATGGACACCGCCTCGAAGTGCGCGGCTTCGATCAGCACATCCGTCGTGCTCGCGGAGACCTCGGTCGCCGCGCCGCCCATCACGCCGGCGATGCCGATCACGCCGGAATCGTCGGTGATCACCAGATCTTCGGCGTCGAGCGTGCGGTCCTTGCCGTCCAGGGTGCGCAACGACTCCCCCGCAACCGCCCGACGGACCACGATCGGTCCGGAGAGCTGGTCCAGATCGTAGAAGTGCAGCGGTTGGCCGAGCTCCCACATCACGTAATTGGAAATGTCCACGGGCAGCGAAATCGAGCGGATTCCGGCCAGCCGCAACCGGGAGACCATCCACTGCGGAGTCGGGATCGACCTGTCGATGCCCCGGACCACCCGGGCCACGAACCGGTCCGCCCCCGGTTTGCCGTAGACCGGAGTACCGTCTTCGAGCCGCACCGGGTAGCCCTGTCCGTCCGCCGGCGCCACCGCCGGCAAGGATGCAGGATCGGTGAACTCGGTGCCGGTGGCATGCGCATACTCCCGGGCGATGCCGCGGATCGAAAACGCATAGCCGCGGTCCGGGGTCACATTGACCTCGGCGGCCTGGTCGTCCAGACCGAGCAAGCCGAAGACATCGGTACCGGGTTCAGGATCCAAACCCCAGCTGGAAAGCACCACGATGCCGTCGTGGTCTTGGCCGATGCCGAGCTCCCGGGACGAGGCGATCATGCCGGCCGAGGTGTGGCCGTAGGTTTTTCGCGGCGAAATTCGGAAGTCGCCTGGCAGCACGGCACCCGGCAAAGTCACGATGACTTTGTCGCCTTCGACGAAATTGTGCGCACCGCAGACGATGCCCTGCACGCCGTCGGGCGAGATCCCTTCGGCTTGGAGCGTTTGGGCCTGGCCCTCGGGCACGACCCGCACCTGGCACCAGTTGATGGTCTTGCCGTTGCTCTGCGGTTCTTTCACGATCGAGATCACTTGGCCGACCACGATCGGTCCGGAAAGCGAGTCGGTGGGCCGGTGCACGGCCTCTTCCTCCAACCCGACGCGGACCAGATCGGCCATCACGTCCTCGGCACTGGCCTCGGCGGGGACGGCGGCGAACTCACGCAGCCATGACAAAGGTATACGCATGATTAGACAACTCTCTCTTTCAAATCTGCATCCCGAAGTGCTGGCTGAAGCGGATGTCGCCTTCGATCATTTCGCGCATGTCGGAGACTTCGTTGCGGAACATCAGGGTCCGTTCGATGCCCATGCCGAAGGCGAAGCCCGAATATTCTTCCGGGTCGATGCCGGCGGCGCGGAGCACGTTCCGGTTCACCATGCCGCAACCGCCCCATTCGATCCAGCGCGGACCGCCCTTCGCGCCCGGGTGCCAGATGTCCAGCTCGGCGGAGGGTTCGGTGAACGGGAAGTAGTTCGGCCGCAACCGGATCTGCGCATCGTCGCCGAACATCTGCCGGGCGAAGTGCTCCAGGGTGCCACGCAGATCCGCCATGGTCAGGTTCTTGTCGATCGCCAAGCCCTCGAACTGGTGGAACACCGGAGTGTGCGTGGCATCGAGTTCGTCGGTACGGAAGGTCTTGCCCGGGCACAGCACGTAGATCGGCAGCTCGCGTTCGAGCATCGAACGGACCTGCACCGGCGAGGTGTGCGTGCGGAGCAGCAGATGCGCTTCCGGCGGCTCCACGAAGAAGGTGTCCTGCAATTCCCGGGCCGGGTGGTCCGGCTTGAAGTTCAGCGCGTCGAAGTTGAACCACTCGGATTCGAGTTCCGGGCCTTCGGCGATTTCCCAGCCCATCCCGACGAAGATGTCGCTGACCCGTTCCTGCAAGGTGGACAACGGGTGCCGGGCACCGGCCCGGCGGCGGCGTGGAGCAGCCGTGACGTCGACGGCTTCTTCGACCAGGATCCGTTCGGCAGCTTCGGCTTCCAGGATTTCGGTTCGCGCGGCGAGTGCCTGGTTGACCTGCCCGCGGGCCGTGCCCATGAGTTTGCCGGCGGTCGCCTTGAGTTCCTTGGCGAGGTCCTTGATGCCGCGGTTGGCCAGGCTCAGCGGTGATTTTTCACCGGTGTGCGCCAACCGGGCAGCCTTGAGCTGCGCCAAATCGCCGGCCTCGGCGATCGCGGCGAGCGCGTTGCCGACGGCGAGCGCCAGGCCCGCCTCGTCGGTCGGTTCGGGGACGGCGGGGTCCGCCGGGAGTTGTTCGGTCATAGGAGAACGCACCTTGGTCGTGGGAATGCCGCCATTAGTCTATTCATTCCGACCGCCCAGCCGTGAATCTGCCGTGCGGATCTGCCCGCCCGGGCAGCCGCCGCGGGCGGGCGGGTCGGCTTCGCGCTGAGCGGAAGCCGTCGCGGAGCACTGGGAAAGCCCAGCTCCGACGGTTAGCGTGGGAGTCATCAGCCCCACTGACAGGAGTTCCGATGGACCAGAACAACCCAATGGATCAGTACCGCCCGAACAACACCGTCACCGTGACCGGCCACGGACGGGCCAGCCAGGCCCCCGACGTGCTGACGCTCAATATCAGCGTGGAAGTCAGCCGCCGCACTTTGGTGGGCGCCTACCAGGATGCAGCCCGTTCGATGCAGGCGGTGCAGCAGGCTTTGGCCGCAGCCGACGTCGAACGCAAAGACAGCGCCACCAGCGGCCTTTCGCTGCGCTCCGAAACCGTATGGCAGGAGGACAAGGGCAATGTGGTCACCGGCTACACCTGCTCCAGCACCTTGACCGTCCGGATGGGCTTCAAGGACGGAGCCTCGGACAGCGTGCAGCAGGTGATTGCGAAAATCGTCGAAGCCGGCGGCAACGACGTCCGGCTCAACGGCTTGCAGCCGGAAATCTCCGATCCCGGCGAGGTCGCCGAACAGGCCCGGACCTTGGCCTGGGCCGATGCGGCCCGCAATGCCAACCATTTTGCCGAGTTGGCCGGCCGGAAACTGGGCCGGGTGCTGGCCATCTCGGAGGGTCAGGACACCGGCTCCGGACCGGTGCCGATGCGCCGGATGTCCTATGCCGCAGAGGTCGCGATGCCGATCGAAGCCGGCGAAAGCAGTGTCGGCGCGAGTGTCACCGCAACCTGGGAACTGGTCTGAACTGAGCCGCCGGAGCAGTCCACTGGGCCCGGCTAGGCCTTGATCTCCCGTTTGAGGATCTTGCCGGTCGGGCCCTTTGGCAGCGCTTCGACGATCCGGACCTCCCTCGGGTACTTGTAAGCGGCGATCCGGTCCTTGACGAAATCCCGGATTTCCTCCGCCAGCTGCTCCGGCGGTGCCGCGCCGGGAGCATCGGCCTTGAGTGCCACCACGGCAATGATCTCTTCGCCGTGGTCCGGGTCGGGACGGCCGATCACCGCGGCTTCGGCCACCGCCGGATGCTGGTAGAGCACCTCTTCGACCTCGCGCGGGTAGACGTTGTAGCCGCCGCGCAGGATCATGTCCTTTTTGCGGTCCACGATGAAGTACACGCCGTCTTCGTCCTGCCTGGCCAGGTCTCCGGTGTAGAACCAGCCGTCCCGGATCGCGGCCGCCGTGGCCTCCGGGTTCCGCCAATACCCCTTCATCACATACGGCCCGGCCACCGCCATTTCGCCGACCTCCCCGGCCGCCACCGGCTCGCCGTCGTCGTTCATGATGCGCAGTTGCGCACCGCGCACTGCGGTGCCGATCGAGCCCGCTTTGCGGATGCCGTCCCGCTGGTTGAAGCTGACCACCGGAGACGTTTCGGACAAACCATAGCCTTCCAGGATCGGTGCCCCGAAAGCCGATTCGAACTCCCGGAGCACTTCGAGCGGCAGCGCCGCGCCGCCGGAGACGGCGACTTTCAAACTGGAAAGGTCGAACCGTTCCCGGTCCGGGACTCGCAGCAAACCGATGTACATCGTCGGCACGCCTTCGAAGATCGTGACCTGGTCCCGCTGGATGATGTCCAAGGCCTTGGCCGGATCGAAGCGCGGCAGCAAAGTGACCGTGGCTCCGGACATGATCGCCTCGTTCAACGCGCAGGTCTGGCCGAAGATGTGGAAGAACGGCAGCCCGCCGAAAATCACGTCGCCCACGCCGACATCATGCAGGCTCCGGGAGACCTCGGCATTGCCGAGCAGATTCGAATGCGTCAGCTCGGCCCCTTTGGGCCGCCCGGTGGTACCCGAGGTGTAGAGGATCACCGCGGTGTCGTCCCCCGCTGCCTCGGCGATCGGGCTGAGCGCTTCATGCCCGGACAAGGTCGGGATCAGCAAGGCGTCGATGCTGATCAGATCGGCTCCGGCCGCTTCCGCGCCCGGAGCCACCTCGGCCAGCACGCCTTCCCAAGCGAACACCAAAGAGGTCTGCGAGTCCTGCAGGTGGTACGCCACCTCGCGGGATTTGAGCAGCGGGTTGAGCGGTACCACCACCGCACCGTAGCGCAGGATGCCGTAGTAGACCACCGGCATTTGCGGGATGTTCGGGCTCACGATGGCTACCCGGTCGCCCTTGGCGATCCCTTTGGCCGCCAGCATTCCGGCGAGCTTCGCGCTCAACTGGTCCAGCGCCGCGTAACTGAGCTCGATGTCGTCCAGCTTGATCGCAATGGCGTCCGGGTGGGCCGCCGCGGAATTGCGCAGAATGCTTGCCACGTTCGGCATGGTGGTCTCCTTTGTCCACGGGACGTCCGGCGTCGACCGCCGCAAGCCCCAACCGGTGCGAATAATGTGCCCCTCATCACACAGCGTAACGACCTGGCCTGGCCGGCAGTTCCCTTCCCCGACTCGGCCGAGGGCCGGCCGGACACGGTTCGGCGAGCTTCCATGATTAGAACCTATTTTCTACTTTGCTTGAAATTGAATAGCATTTATGTTCGAATAACAGCATGCGATGGCAATCCCAGGACGTCTCCCGCCAAATGGCTCTGGACCTGCCGGGAGGCCAATCCGGTGCGGCAGCAGCAGAGCACGCTGCCGCACCGCTCGGCCAAGCTGCGCTGTTGCCGATGCAAGGGTTTCTGCGCACGGTGCGGACTCCGGAGTTCGCCGGCGTGACCTTCCACGAAGTCGCCGCGAAATCCGTGTTGAACAAAGTCCCCGAGTCTTCCACGATGCCGTTCAGTTGGACGATCAACCCCTACCGCGGTTGCTCCCATGCCTGCGTTTACTGCTTCGCCCGGAAGTCGCACACCTACTTGGACTTCGACCCGGGGCTCGACTTCGATTCCCAGGTGGTGGTGAAGGTCAATGCGGTGGAGGTGCTGCGCAGCGAATTGGCCAAACCCGGTTGGGGACGGCATCACGTGGCGCTCGGCACGAATACCGATCCCTACCAACGCGCGGAAGGGCGTTACGCCTTGATGCCTGGAATCATCTCCGCGCTGGCGGACTCCGGCACTCCACTGTCGATCCTGACCAAAGGCACCCTGCTGGGCCGGGACATCCCGGCGCTCAAAGCCGCATCGCGGCAGATACCCATCGGCATGGGCATTTCGCTGGCGCTGACCGATGAGGCTCTCGGCAAGGTCATCGAACCGGGCACCCCCACGCCCAAGGCCCGGCTGGCGTTGATTTCAAAGCTGCGCGAAGCCGGACTCCCCTGCGGTGTGATGGCCATGCCGATCCTGCCCTGGCTCACGGACAGCGAAGAAGCTTTGGATTCGCTCTTCGGCGCATTGGCTGCCGCCGGGGCCACCGGCGTCACGGCCGGCGCAGTGTACCTGCGCAGCGGCACCCGGGATTGGTTCATGTCCTGGCTCGGCAAGAACTATCCGCAGTTGGTGCCCAAGTACCGCGGGCTCTTCGGCTCCGGCTCATACGCGCCGAAGGAGTACCGGCAGTGGTTGGCGCACCGGGTCAACGCTGCCAAAGCCCGGCACGGCTTCGCCGGGACCCAGGCGTACATGCACCGAACGGTGCTCGATGCGCGGGTCGAAGAAGCCCAGTATCCGGAGGGCAGCTTGCCGGAAACCGTGGAATCCGGGCGCTGGCCGGTGCGGGCTCCCCGGAGCCGCCAGGACTCCGGCAGCCGGCCAACCGCCGGCACCGGACAACGGCCTGGTCGGCGGCCCGGAAACGGGGCACCCGGCCAGACCGCCGAACCGATGCTTTTCTGAAAGATCTGCCGGCCGGGAAGGCCCGTCGGCTAGCCGCTCTTGCGGCGGAACTCACGCTTCGTCGCGGCTGAAGCGTGTGCGGTGCTGATTTTGGTGTTCTGCGAGGCTTCTACGGTTGCGTGGTGCTTCGCGTTCTTCTTCTCCAGTGCTTCCCGAAACTTGCGCTTCGTGTCTTCACTGGCCGATTGCTCGCTGGCCGATTGGTCCTCCGTGGAAGCGTTCTGATCCTGCCCCGATGCTGACATCTGGCTCTCCTTGCTTGAAACTGCCGGCTTCCGACCACTGCCGAAAAGACAAGTCTGGCACAGTTCGGGTCCGGGCACATATGCTGGCAATCCTGGTCGGGCGCGGGATAGGCTCGGCACATGGTCAATAGCGTCGCCTTCGAACAAATTGCTCCGGTCTTCCCCGTGCTCGACGTCGAGCGGTCGATCAGGCATTACGCCGCCTTGGGCTTCGAGGTCGCCAAATACGACGGCGATGAAGATTATGCCTACGCTAAACTCGGCAACATCCGGATCCACTTGTGGCAAGCTCCGGGCATCGACCCGGAAACCAACTTTTCCTCGGCCTTCATCGAAGTCGACGATGCGGATGCGCTGGCAGCCCAGTGGAAAGCGGTATCGGATGCTGCCGAGATCCGCTGCCCCACGAGCCTGCCGGTGGATACCGAGTACGGATTGCGCGAAGGAGCCCACGTGGACCCGGACGGGAATCTGATGCGGTTCGCGCACAAAATCGCTTGATCCCGGGTTCGGGCTTCAGCCCCGGGTGAGCCGGACGAGTTCGGCCACAATCGGACCATCCGCCGGAATCCACGGCAGCGCACGCAACGGCTCCGGGTCGGCCAAATCCAGCCAACGCAGCTCGTCGTGGTCTTCCAGCGCGGTCGGAACTCCGGATTCGATCTGCACGAACCAGACCCGCATGACCGCAGTGCCCGCGAGCGGCCACGCCGGGAGGCCCGGTGCGGCCAATTCGGCACCGGCCCGAACCGTGATTCCGAGTTCCTCGAGGAGCTCCCGATGCAGCGCAGCAAGCGCTTCCTCGCCGGGCTCGACCTTTCCCCCGGGGAACTCCCACATCCCGGCCAGAGCCTCCGGAGCGCTTCGCCGGCCGACCAGAATCCGGTTCGGCGCAGCGAGGTCATCCACGATCGCGGCACCGACGATCAGCTTGGCCGCGGTATTGCCAGCACTGGCCGAGTTCACCGGCCACCATGTTTCGTCGTCACGACACCAGTTTACGGTCCGCGGCGTGATGGAATAGAGGCGCACTCACCACCTCGGAAAGATCCCTCCCCCATGCAACAGCATCCGCAGCACGGATATTCACCCCGTCACGTCGCCCTGGCCATCGCTTCGCTCGCCATGGGCGGATTCGGCATCGGCACCATCGAGTTCGCCATGATGGGCCTGCTGCCCAATGTCGCCGAAGGCGTCGGGGTGAGCATTCCGGACGCCGGACACTTGATTTCCGCCTACGCCCTCGGCGTGGTGATCGGGGCTCCGGTCTTGGCCGCGGTCGCCGCCAAGCTGCCGCGCAAAAGTGTGCTCCTGGCCCTGATGGGCCTGTTCACGCTGGGGAACTTCTCGTCCTTCTTCGCGAACGACTTCTGGTCGCTTTTCATCACCCGGTTCATCTCCGGCTTGCCGCATGGCGCCTTTTTCGGGGTCGCGGCCGTGGTTGCGGCTTCACTGGTCGCGCCCAGCAAACGCGGCCGGGCCATCTCCATGGTGATGCTCGGCCTGTCCATCGCCAATGTCATCGGCGTCCCCGCGGCGACCTTCCTCGGCCAGCAATTCGGCTGGCGCCTGCTCTTCATCCTGGTCGCCCTGATCGGGGCACTGACCGTGCTCTGCATCTGGATCTCCGTGCCGGCCCAGCCCGCCGCCGTCGGCGCGTCGATTCGCGGCGAGCTCGGCGCACTCAAACGGGTGCAAGTCTGGTTGGCGCTGCTGATCGGGATCGTCGGCTTCGGCGGATTTTTCGCGGTGTACGCGTACATCGCCCCGACCATGACCGAAGTCACCGGGCTGGCCGCCGAATGGCTGCCGCTGGTGGTCGCACTGTACGGCATCGGGATGGTGCTGGGCAATATCGTGGGCGGGCGGTTGGCGGACCGTTCGGTGATGGGCAGCATCTACCTCATGATGGGTGTGATCGCCGTCGTCCTGTTGGTGTTCAGCGTCGCGGTCCACCAGGTCTGGTCCGCGCTCCCGCTGGTGCTGCTGATCGGCGCCTCCGGCTCGATGCTGGTCCCGGCCTTGCAGACCCGGTTGCTCGACGTTTCGCCCGGGGCGCCGTCGTTGGCCTCCTCGATGAACCACTCCGCACTGAACATCGCCAACGCGCTGGGGGCGTTCCTCGGCGGCCTGGTCATCGCCTGGGGGTGGGGCTATGTGGCGCCCGCGCTGGTCGGTGCCGGGCTGGCGGTGCTCGGCCTGGGCATAGCCCTGCTGAGCGGCCGGGTCGATCGGGCCGGCCGCTCAGCAGTGGAATCTGGCGGTCAGCTCAGCCAATCGAGCTCGCGTTAAGGCTGGCCACCACCGTGAACGCACCGGAAACGCCCGCCGCGAAAATCACATCGACCTTCTCCTCGCCCCGGGTAAAGCTGATTCCGGTGGCGTCGGCGAGCGGCCGGTCATTGGCCGGAGTGAAACCGGCGGCGGTCAGCGAGGCGGTGTAGAAATCGAACACTGCCGCCTGGTCCAAGCCGGTATCCACATTCATGGTCGCCGCATACATCGGCTCGATCAGTTCCAAGGACCGCTTGGTCACGGTGCTCTGCGGCGGTGTCTGAAGCTGTGCGGACGGAAAGTTCTGTGTCGCCGACGGCGTCGCCGGGCTCGTTGCACTGCTCGGAGGCACCGTAGAAGCGGCGCCTCCACTGGATGCATTGTTGCCGCAAGAGCTCAACACCAAAACCGCCGCAGCCGCAGCTGCCAGCAGCGTGGCCTTGCCGAAAATCGAATTTTGCACAGTCTTCCCCCATTAGAGCTTCGATGCCGATTCGGAACGGCCGGTTACCTTGGCTCAACCGGCAAACCGCACGAATGGTTCCGCTTGCGGTCGCTTCGTTACCCGGCAGAAACCGGGTGCCCAGGGCGCTGCTCAGGATGCAGGCCGATCGGGACCGGTGCCGATTGGCTCCGCGGCCTCGGTTGCGCTGAAGATATCCGGTTCCAAATAGATGACTTTGGCAATCGGCACGGCTTGGCGGACCCGACGTTCGGCATCGTTGATCGCCTGGGCGATGGCGGCCCCGGTATCCGAATCCGGCACCGCGATCTTGGCCGCCACGAGCAATTCCTCCGGACCCAAATGCAGGGTTTTGAGGTGGATGATCCGGCTGACTCCCGGGCCCAGCAAAGCGGCCTCGATGGCAGCCACATGCTCCGCGGTGGCGGACTCGCCCAGCAGCAGGGACTTCGTCTCGATCGCGAGCACTACCGCAACCAGGACCAGGAGCAGGCCGATCAAGGCGGTGCCGACCGCATCCCAGATGCCGTCGCCGGTCAGCAACGTCATCGAGACGCCGAACAGCGCGAAGAGCAAGCCGAGCAACGCCGCCGAATCCTCCAACAGGACCACCGGCAGTTCGGGGGCCTTGGCGGTCCGGACGAACGAGAACCAGGATCGCCGCCCGCGGCTGCGATTCGATTCCCGGATTGCGGTGCGGAAGGAAAAGCCTTCCAAGACGATTGCCCCGACCAGCACGGCCAAGGGCACCCACCACCAAGGTCCTTCGAAACCATGCGGGTCGTGGAACTTCTCCCAGGCTTCGTAGAGCGCGAACAGCCCGCCGACGCTGAACAGCACGATGGAAACAATGAAGGCATAGAGATAGCGTTCCCGGCCGTAGCCGAAGGGGTGTTCCGGGCTGGCCTGGCGTTTGGCGCGTTTGCCGCCCAGCAGGAGCAGCAGCTGGTTCCCCGAATCCGCCACGGAGTGGATGGATTCGGCCAGCATCGACGACGATCTGGTCAACAGGAAGGCCAGGAACTTCAGCACTGCAATGGCCAGATTCGCCGAAAGCGCCGCAATGATGGCTTTGTTTCCGCCTTCGGTGGACATCTGGGTTCTCCTCGGTGATCCTGCGGCCGCAGCAGCATCCGCAATGTTTTTGTGACTTTCGGCCCGGTCGCCACCCCCGACACGCCCCAAATCGTTACTCGCAGCAAGCATACGCAAAGCAACCGGACAGGCGTAGCGTTGAATCCGTCAGCTCGCTATGAAGGAGGAGTCATGGGTTTCATTAGTTGGATCATTCTTGGCCTCATTGTTGGCGCGATCGTCAAAGCAGTCATGCCCGGCAAAGTGACCGGTGGCTGGATCACCAGCCTGGTGCTGGGCATCGTCGGCGCAATCGTCGGCGGCTGGATCTCCGGTCTGGTCTTCGGCGGCAATGCGATTTCCGGATTCTTCCATCTCGGCACCTGGATTTTCGCGATCATCGGCGGCCTCGTGGTCGCCGGCATCTGGGGCGCCATCACTGGACGGAAATCCCACGCCTGACCCGATTTTCCGCTAGCAACACCCACCTACGCCCGTCCAATTCACTGGTTCAGTGGGCACCGACGTCCTGGCCCCTGAACCGTCGAATCGGACGGGCGTGGCTTACGGGTGGGGTGCAGACGTTTTAGCGGGCTACCGGCCGGGAATCGTCAGCCGCGCTGTTGTGCCCGGGCGCTGGCGTAGAGGCACACGGTGGCCGCGGTGCCGACATTGAGGCTTTCCGCCGCACCGTAGACCGGGACCGCAACCCGGTAGTCCGATGATTCCAATTCCGCCGTGGACAGGCCTTGGGCTTCGTTGCCGAACAGCCACAGGCTCGGCTTCTCCAACCAGTATCCGGACTCCGGGGTTTCCTGGTCGAAGCTGCGCGCGGCCGATTCGTCTTGCAGCTGATCGAGGTTGAGCGCTCCGTAGCCGTCCGCGGCCAGCACTCCGATGCCCGCGGCCCGGCATTGCGCGGCCACCTCGGCCACCTCGGCACCGAGCACCACTGGAAGGTGGAACAACGAGCCCACCGTGCTGCGGACCGCTTTCGGGTTGTAGACATCCACGCTCGAAGCGCTGAAGATCACCGCGTCCGCCCCGGCGGCGTCCGCAGCGCGGAGCACGGTACCGGCATTGCCCGGATCCTGGATCCGGCAGAGCATCGCGATCAGTTTGGGCTTGCGGCTCAGCACCTCGGCCAGCGGCACATCCACGAATCGGCAGACAGCCACAATGCCCTGCGGGTGGACGGTGTCGGTCATCGCGGCCAGAACGAGTTCGCTGGCGATCCGGATGCTCAGCAGGCCCTCGGCGAGCTCTTCGAATTCCGGGTACCGGTCCAGGCATTCCCGGCTCGCGTAGACCTCGTCCACCACTGCGGTGCCGCCGGCGGCCAGGCATTCCCGGTGCGCTTTCAGCGCTTCGCGCACCGCCTGCGGCCCCTCGGCCAGGAATTGCTTCCGCCGGGTACGCGAAGGGCGCCCTGCCAGCTTGGCCACGTCCTTCACCCGGTCTGCACCGGGGTTGGTCATGGGGATTGCTGGCGGGCGCCCGTCGTCGTTAGTCACTCGAAAACCATAGCGCACCTAAGCTGCGCCGTAGTCTGCAGACTAGCTGGCCACCGGTGCGGAAGTGTCCGCGGGCAACGCGTCTTTGGCCAATTTGACCAGGCCGGCGAAAGCAGCGGCGTCGTTCACGGCCAATTCGGCGAGCATCCGGCGGTCGACCTCGATCGAAGCGGCCTTCAGGCCCTGGATCAGGCGGTTGTAGGTGAGGCCGTTGGCGCGGGAGGCAGCGTTGATGCGCTGGATCCAGAGCCGACGGAAATCGCCCTTGCGCTTGCGGCGGTCAGCATAGCTGTACACGAACGAGTGCAGCAACTGCTCTTTTGCCTTGCGGTACAGGCGCGAACGCTGTCCACGGTAACCTTTTGCGCGTTCGAGGATGACCCGACGCTTCTTGTGGGCGTTTACTGCCCGCTTCACACGTGCCACGTGCGTACTCCTTTTGGTAATGCTCTCAAGCTCTGATCAACTGCACTTCAACCGAAGACTTGCCTGAGAAGGCGTTTGGGGATGGCCGTCGGAACGGCCGGGTTGAATGAGTTAGATGCCCAGCATCTTCTTGATGTTCTTGGCATCGGCCGGGGCAACCGTCTTGTCTGCGGCAAGACGACGGGTCAGCGTCGAAGGCTTGTGCTCCAAGTAGTGACGGCGGTTCGCCTGCTGGCGCTTCAGCTTGCCGCTGCCGGTCAGCTTGAAGCGCTTCTTGGCGCCGCTGTGGGTCTTCATCTTCGGCATGGGAACCGATCTCCTTACATCTCCACCGGCATCAGCCAGTAGTTCTCAGGCAGCAACCCGGCGGGCTGCTGGCGATTGTTTTGTTGACGCGCTCCGTTGCCGGAACGGTCAGCTCTTCGGTGAGTCTTTGGGTTCTGCTTTCGCCGCCCGGCTGGTTGCCGGCTTGGGCGTGGCAGGTTTCGCCGCAGCGGCCGGCTTGGCCGCTGCAGGCTTCGGCACAGCCGGCTTTGCCGGAGGCTTCGGCATTGCCGGTTTGGCCGCGGCAGCGGGCTTGGCCGCGGCAGCCGGCTTCGCCGCCACCGGTTTGGCCGTCGCTGCGGGCTTGGCCGCGGCAGCCGGCTTGGCGGCCGCCGGGCTCTTCGCTGCGGCAGGCTTGCTCGCCGGCTTTTCCGCAACCGGTTCAGCTGCAGCCTCGGCTGCGGCTTCGTCCTTTTTGCGATCCTGCTTCGGCTCGGCTTCTGCCACGTCTTCGGCGATCTCCGCAGCCTGCGCGGCAGCGGCATCGGCCGCAATCGCCGGATCGGCGGCAACCGACTCGACGACCTCTTCGGCAGCCGGGCTGCCCAGGTTCAGACCGTCCGGCAGCAGATCCGCAAGGCTCTGCGTCATCGGACCGGCGCCGTTCTTGACATCCAGCTTCGCGGATCCGTCCCGCACTGACCCGTCTTTGCCTGCCGCGTTCTGCGCTTTCGCTTCGGCTCGCTGGGCTTCCCGGCGTGCCTCGGCCTTGGCTTCCGCTTTGTTCTTCAACGGCCCGATCACCATGACCATGTTGCGGCCGTCGATCCGCGGAGTGGACTCCACGGCGCCGACTTCGGCGACATCCTCGGCGAACCGGTTGAGCAGGCGGATGCCCATTTCGGGGCGCTGCTGCTCACGGCCGCGGAACTGGATCATGGCCTTGACCTTGTCGCCGGCACCGAGGAAGCGCAGCGCGTGGCCGGTCTTGGTCTCGTAGTCGTGCTTGTCGATCTTGAGCCGGAAGCGGATTTCCTTCAGAACCGTATTGGTCTGGTTCTTCCGGGCCTCACGCGCCTTGACCGCGGCTTCGTACTTGTACTTGCCAAAATCCATGAGTTTGCACACCGGCGGCTTGGCCATCGGTGCTACCTCAACCAGATCCAGGTCCGACTCAGCGGCCAGGCGCAGGGCATCCTCAATACGGACAATGCCAACTTGCTCGCCTGCTGGTCCTACCAACCGCACCTCGGGGACGCGGATCCGATCATTGATTCGTGGCTCGCTAATGTGTGACTCCTGTAAGTTCTACGTAGGTATCAGACACCGGGCATAAGAGAAGGCCTCCGACTGCCGGTGCAATCGAAGGCCTCGTAGATACGGCTCGCCTCCGGGGTGTTCCCGGAGGGCCGACCTGTTACCCGGCAACTCCGCTGCGCGAAAATCGCGTCCGGGTCGATAGGTGGGAGAGTGCTCCGCTTGCAAGCTGAAACCCCGCATCCGGTCGCGGTTTTACCCACGATTGAATAACGACTTCCAGCCGGTCTATGACAAGCTTAGCAGTATGAGCAGCTTCGACAGTAATCCAGAGTCCGCCTCCGCGCCCACCGAACCGGCTTCCGCCATCCGGGACATCGCCGAAGTGCCCGCCGTCGAAGTGATTACGACGGCGGCGGTCCACTTGATGAGCGCGGCGGCGGTCAAGGTCGGGCTGGCCGAAGGGCCGGACGCCGAATCGCTCAAAGATCTCGACGAAGCACGCAAACTGATCACCGCCCTGGCCGGATTCGTCACCGCGGCCGCGCCCGAAATCGGCAGCCAACACGCCGGACCGTTGCGCGACGGGCTCCGTTCGCTGCAATTGGCCTTCCGCGAGGCTTCGATCATCCCGGACGCTCCCGGCCAGGGACCCGGCGAGAAGTTCACCGGCGCAGTCAACTGACCGGCGGACGCGCCGCGCCATTCCGCCCGGCCGCTCATTCGAGGCCCGTGCGTCCGGGGCCAGTTCATTCGAGGCCCAGCTGCGCAGCCCAGTTGCGCATCACGGCTTCGAAGTACACCCGATTGTCCGTGACCGATCCGACGAAATGGCCGAACAGTTCGAAACTGATCAGGCCGAAGAGATGGCTCCAGGCGGCAACGCCCACGCTGATCTGATCGGCGTCCAAAACTCCGCCGAAGAATTCGCCCAGCCTGGCAGCCAGCAGATCCCGCTCCTGCGGCCAGCCGTCCGGCGGAAGCCGCAGCCCGGCGCCTTCGGCACCGGCGACGCTGGTCAGCATCAGCCAGCCCACCCGGCCGGCCGGCTCGACCGTCTCCTGAGGCGCCTGGTATCCGGGCACCGGAGAACCGTAGATCAACGCATAACGATGCGGGTTGGCCAAAGCCCAGTCCCGGCTGCCGTGGCACACGGCGAGGAAACGCGCCAGCCGGTCGCCGCCGTCCGCGGCGTCGAAATGCTGCTGGGCAGCCTCGGCAAGCTCGTTGTAGGAACGGATGATCAGCGCGGTGAGCAACGCCTCGGCGCTGGGGAAATAGCGGTAAATCGCCGACGAAACCATGCCCAGCTCCCGGGCAATCGCCCGCAAGGACAGCTCGGAAGCGCCTTTGGCCTGCAACTGCGCGTCGGCCAGGGTCAAGATTTCGGCCAAGACTTGTTCCCGGGCGCGGGCCCGGACGCCACGCGCCGTCGGCTGGGCCGTTTTCTGCTCTACCATGCCTTCATTCTGACATTTGAGATCACATGAGACAAATGTGAGCAGTGATCTTGCATTTTCGCAGACCGTCCATTATCGTCACTTCAGAGAGCACCGCTCACACAAACTGGGAACTTCTCGCTAGGAGACATCATGGCCAAACAATTCATCCTCGGAGCCGGCCTGATCGGCGCCGAACTCACCCGTCAGCTGCTGGCATCCGGCGACGAAGTGACGGTCGGAACCCGACGCGGCACGGTTTTGCCCGGCGCTGCCGCGACGGCACTGGACGCAAGCGATGCCGATGCGGTCCGAAACGCAGCGACCGGTGCGGAGACGATTTTCGTCTGCACGAATCCGCCGTACCCGAACTGGGCCGAGGAATGGCCGCCGATCGGCGAGTCGGTCATGGCTGCCGCCCGGGAGACCGGAGCCCGGTTGGTCTTGATGGGCAACCTCTACGCGCACGGGATCCCCGACGGCCCGATGACCGCGAGCACGCCGTTCCGGCCGGCCGATCGCAAGGGCCAGATCCGGGCGGAGCTTTCGGACGCGATCTTCGCGGCACACCGGCGGGGCGACATCCAGGCGACCGAGATCCGGGCCAGCGACTACTTCGGGCCGGGCGCGGGCGGCGGCACCGCGCATTTGGGCACCGAGTTCTTCGCCCCTTTGCTCGCCGGCAAGACCGCCTGGGTCGTCGGCAATCCCCGGCTCCGGCACAGCTGGGCCTTCCTCCCGGACATCGCGGCGACGCTGGTGGCGGCAGCCCGGACCGAATCCGCCTTCGGCCGGGCCTGGATCACACCGCATTCCACTGATCTGGACCGCAAGAGCATTGCCGGTCTGCTCGCCCGGCGCACCGGCACGACCGGCCGGGTGGTCGGCATTCCCAGCTGGGCGTTGCGCGGGATCGGCGCCTTCAGTGCCCAACTGCGTGAGGTCGCGGCGAGCAGCTACCAGTTCACGCACGAATTCATCGCCGACTCGAGCGAGACTGAAGAGCTCCTCGGCCTGCGGGCCACTCCTTTGGACGCCGCCTTGGAGGTCACCCTGGCTTCGCTCAAGCAGTAGCCGCCGGGCCGGCCGGGCAACGCTCAGTCGGCGCGCTCGGCCGCCGCTCCGGCCGAGCGCAAGCGCACGCCTCGGGCAATCAGCCCGCTCACCGCCAACACCGCCGAAATCACGCCCACCGTGCCGAAACCGGCCCACGGGCCGACCATGTCGATCGCCGCTCCGGCCAGCGGCGCACCCATCGCATTGCCGAGCGTGATCGAGGAGCCGAACCAGCCCATCGCCTCGCCGCGGCGTTGCTCCGGCACCAGATCGGCGATCCATTCCGACGTCGAGGAGAGAGTGGGCGCGGTCAGCAGTCCCGGTGGAATGCTCAGCAGCGCCACCGCCCAGGTTTCACTGGCGAAACCCATCGGGACGGTCAGCACGGCCATCGCGGCAAGCAGCCAGAGCGGATTCACCTTCCGGTGCAACGACCCGTAGACCAGTCCCCCGACCAGCGAAGCCCCGGCCCAGACCAGGAAGACGATGCCGATCTGGTTCTGCTGCCCGTGTTCCCGAAGCACTCCGACGATGCCGACGTCGGTGCCGCTGAGCGTGATCCCGGTGCCCACCGCGGCGGCCAGAACCGACAGGATCGCGATGTTCATCCAGGACAGGCTGTCCAACATCCGGTCGGCCATGCGCCGGAACCGTCCGCCGTCCGGCAAGGGCACACCGGCAGCCGCTTCCGCCGGAGCCAGCTCCTCGAAGGACTCGGTGGTTTCGGCAGCGTACTCGGCCGCATCCAGATATGCCCCGGGTTGGCCGCTGCGGGTAGGCGGATTGAACCAGAAGAGGAACAACCCGGCCAAGGAACCGGCAATCCCGATCGCGATCAGGGCCGCATACGTGTTCACGGTGGCCAAGGCGACACCTGCAGCCGGGCCCACCATGAAGGTGAGCTCGGTGCCGATCGAATCCAAGGCGTATCCGGTCCGCCGCTGCTGGGCCGAGACCATCACCCCCATGGCCTGACGGACCAGGGTGAAAATCGGGACCGCCAAGGCACCGCCGATCATGGCGGCGACGATCAGGAGCCAATACGGCAGGAACGGCGCAATCGACCACACTACGACTTCCGCGATGATCGAAGCCACCAGCGTCCGGCGCAAGCCGTTCTTGTCCAAGAGCCTGCCCCGCCACGGACCGCCGAAGGCAATCCCGATGGTCACCGCGGCGGTGACTCCGCCGGCGGCGACATATCCCAGCCCCAGCGTATTGACCACGTGCAGCGTCAGCACCATACCGGCCGCAGCGTGCGGGACCCGGGCCAGCATCGCGACGATCAAAAGCCGCCGAATCGCCGGAACGCTCAAAAGCGCGCGGTACTGGCCGAAATCCACTGCGGTCCACCTTCACTGTGCTCGGGCGGCGATCGGCTGCCCCGCAGTGCCGTCGACGCTAACTTCCGTAATGCGGACCTTCGGGGTCCATTGCTGTTTCGCTGCTTGCGCTTTGCACGCTGACTTCCAAAGAATCAACCCGCTCGGCAAAGATCTCATTCCCGGCCAAGGCTTCCTGGGCCAGGGAAACGAATCCGTTGAGGAATTCCGATCTCAGCCCTGGACGAAGCAGTAATACCACGCGCAACTCCGGGCCGGTGCCACCGCCCGAATACACCGTTCCGTCGACCCCCGTCGAGCGGATTCCGGTGCCGGGCAGCAAGTCCATGCCGAGCAAAAAACCGGGTTCTGCAGCAGTTGCTGCCAGGCCACCCAGTCTATCGCCGCGCGCCGACATTTCCAGTGCCGCTTCGGCCAGCAACCGGCGCACTTCGGCGTGCAGCTGCGCGTCTGCGTAGCTCGGCGTCCACGGACGTTGCTGGGCCAGCGCCCACAGGGCCGGGCGGCGCACCACGAAGGTGGTTGCCGCACCCGGGTCCAGCACCATCAGCTGGGCCGCCTCGGCGACCGCGGAGAGCGCGGCCCGCGGGGAGAATACCGCCACCGGCCGGGCTTGCGGGTGCCAGGCAGCGAGATTCTCCGTCGTGCTGAACACCGGTAGCGCGCGTCTGCCATCCGGGGCGAGCACGGTCACCAGTGCCATTTCGGACTCTTTGTCGCCGTGCAGATGCCCGCTGTCCGCTGCCTCCGGAACCGGTTCCGCACCGCTTCCGGCCAGCTCGGTCGCAGTAGCGACGATCGGCACGAAGACCCGGGCGGCAGCCAGGCTCGCCACGACGTCGGCCTCGGTCCCGGTTCCGGCCCGCAGCGCCGCATGGGCCAGCCGGAAACCCTCGTCCTGGCTGCCGTCGTCGGCGTCGAAGCGGTGATAGGTCCGGGCCCCGTCGGGTTGCGCCAGATCCCGGCCGGACCAGGGTTGGCCTGCGGTATCGGCAGTACCGCCGGCGCCGCGCAGGGCTGCCGCGATATGCGGCGGCAGCGCCGGCTGCCCGGTGCTCATCGGCGTCCGGCGACGTCCAAGGCCTGGGGCAGGGTGAACGCCCCGGCGTAGAGGGCTTTGCCCACGATCGCCCCCTCCAGGCCGAGCGGCACCAGCTCTCTGAGCTGCGCCACATCGTCCAGGCTGGAGATGCCGCCCGAAGCCACCACGGGCTTGTCGGTCCGCTCCAGCATTTCGCGGAGCAGTTCGAGGTTGGGTCCGCGGAGGGTGCCGTCCTTGGTCACATCGGTGACCACATACCGGGCGCATCCGGCATCTTCCAAGCGGGCGAGCACTTCCCAGAGGTCCCCGCCATCCCGGGTCCAGCCCCGGGCGGCAAGCGTGGTCCCCCGGACGTCCAAACCGACCGCGATCTTGTCGCCGAAGCGGGCGATCGCCCGGGCGGTCCATTCCGGGTCCTCCAACGCGGCAGTGCCCAGGTTGATCCGTGCGGCGCCCAGGGCCAAAGCGCCTTCCAGCGAAGCGTCATCGCGGATGCCGCCGGAGAGTTCGACTTTGACGTCGAGCTGGGCGACTACTTCACGGAGCAATTCGAGGTTCGAACCCCGACCGAATGCCGCGTCCAAGTCGACCAGATGGACCCACTCCGCGCCATCGTGCTGCCAGGCGAGGGCGGCGTCGAGCGGCGCGCCGTAGCTCGTTTCACTGCCGGCTTCGCCTTGCACCAGGCGCACAGCCTGGCCATCGGCGACGTCGACGGCAGGCAGGAGTTCGAGAATGTGCTCGGTCATGGTTCCTCGGGTTCTTTCTTCGGGGTCCGGCTATTGGGGGTTGATCGTGAACAGATATGCGGCGACGAAGGCCAAAACCGCGACCAAGGCGAAGCAGACCGGCACCCAGCGCGGCACCTTCTGCTGCCAGAAAGCGATCACCCCGCCGATCATCAAACCGCCCAAGCCCATCAAGAGGAGCGAGATCATCCAGTTACCTGCTTCCGTTCGGAAATCTTCAGTGAGCCGACCCAATTGCGCAGCAATCGGGCACCGGCGTCGCCGGATTTCTCCGGATGGAATTGGGTGGCGCACAGCGGACCGTTCTCCACCGCTGCAATGAACTTGGCGCCGTGCTCGCTCCAGGTGACTTTGGGTGGACGCATTTTCGGCTGGGTCACGTCGAAGTCCCATTTCTGCACGCCATAGGAGTGCACGAAGTAGAACCGCTCATCCCGGATGCCATCGAACAGCATGCTGTCTTCGGGCGCTTCGACGGTGTTCCAGCCCATGTGCGGAACCACCTCGGCCGGCAGCAGTTCCACCGTGCCCGGCCATTCGCCCATGCCGGGTTCCGAGTTGCCGTGCTCCACCCCGTTCTCGAAAAGCACTTGCAGGCCGACGCAGATCGCCAGCACCGGCCGGCCGCCGGCGACCCGTCGCCCGATCATCCGGAGCGCGTCGACCTGGCGCAGCTCCTTCATCACGGTGGCGAAGGCGCCGACGCCGGGCACGACCAGTCCATCGGCTTCCAGGACGTCGTGCGGAGCAGCACTCAACGTCACCTCGGCGCCGGCACGTTCCAGGGCGCGGACCGCGGAACGAACATTTCCGGAGCCGTAGTCGAGGACCGTTACCGTGGGTTTCACAACAAGCCCTTGGTGGACGGGATTCCGTCGACCCGGGGATCCGATTCGATCGCGGCCCGCAACGCGCGGGCGAAAGCCTTGAACTGCGCCTCCACGATGTGGTGCGGATCGCGTCCAGCCAGAACCCGCATGTGCAAGCAGATCTGGGCGTGCAGGGTGATCGCTTCGAAGACGTGGCGGGTCAAGGAACCGGTGAAATGACCGCCGATCAGGTGGTATTCCTGGCCCGCCGGTTCACCGCCGTGCACCAGGTAGGGCCGGCCGGAGACATCGACCACAGCGTGTGCCAAAGCCTCATCGAGCGGCACGCTCGCTTCGCCGAAACGACGGATGCCGGCTTTGTCGCCCAAGGCCGTCCGCAGGGCTTCGCCGAAGCTGATCGCCACGTCTTCGACCGTGTGGTGCACATCGATGTCCGTATCGCCGCTGGCCCGCACGGTGAGGTCGATCAGCGAGTGCTTCGACAACGCCGTGAGCATGTGGTTGTAGAACGGCACCGTGGTTTCGATCTCGGACTGGCCGGTGCCGTCCAAATTCAGTTCCACCAAGACGGAAGACTCGGAGGTGCTCCGTTCCAGCCGGGCAATGCGCGAGCTCATGGCAATCCTTTGTCGTTGCGGGTATGGGTCTAGTCTACGGAATCCGCGGCCGGGCCAGTGCCCAGCAGACCTGCGAGCACGCTGAGGAACTTGCTGGTCTCCGCCTCAGTTCCCGCAGTGACCCGCAGGCTGCCCGGGATCCCGACGTCGCGGATCAGCACTCCGGCAGCCAACAGGCCCTGCCAGACCGCATGAGGATCCGGCACCGAGCCGAAGAAGACGAAGTTCGCATCGGACCGTGCCGGGGTCAGTCCCAGATCCTGCAGACCAACCACGATCCGATCACGCTGCAGCTTGATGTCCGCCACGTTCGCCTGCAACGAAGCCGAGTGCTGCAGTGCGGCAACCGCGGTCGCCTGAGTCAGCGCCGAGAGGTGGTAAGGCAGCCGGACCAGGCGCAACGCGTCCGCGACTTCCGGCGCGGCAGCGAGATAACCCAGCCGGGCACCGGCCATGGCGAAGGCCTTGCTCATGGTCCGCGAGACGATCAAGCGGTTCCGGCCCGGCAGCAGTTCCAAAGCGCTGGGCGTCCCTTGTTGCGCGAACTCGGCATACGCCTCATCCACCACCACCATGGTCTGCGAGGCTTCGCCGGCTGCGTACACCGCTTCCACCACGTCCAAGCCCAATGCCGTTCCGGTGGGGTTGTTCGGCGAACAAAGCAGCACCAGATTCGGCCGGTGTTCCGCTACCTGGGCCGCAGCCGAATCCGCACTCAGCGAGAAGTCCGGGGCCCGGCGCCCGGCGAGGTATTCGGTTCCGGTGCCGCTGGCCAGCAAAGGATACATCGAATAGGTCGGCGGGAAGCTCAACAAGCTTCGCCCCGGACCGCCGAAAGCCTGCAGGATTTGCTGCAGAACCTCATTGGACCCATTGGCGGCCCAAATGTTCTCGGCGGCCAACCCGTGTCCGAGGTAATCGGCCAGAGCCCCGCGCAACCGGGTGAACTCGCGGTCCGGGTAGCGGTTCAACCCGGCCAGCGCAGCTTCCACCGCAGCGAGAATCGCTTTCCGGGCATCATCTGGCACACCATGGGTGTTTTCGTTGACATTGAGCAGAATCGGTACGTCCAGCTGCGGGGCGCCATAAGGCACCAATCCGCGCAGGTCGTCTCTGATCGGCAAGGCGCCCAACCGGTCGAGCCGGTCTTCAGATGCTTGTTCACTCACCGATCCAGTCTAGGCGAGCCGTTATCGAGCCGCGAAAAGCATCGAAACAAGGTGAAGCGCCATCGTCACGGTTCAACCACCGTGCCGGTATTGCCGCTTGGAAAGGCAGCGCTTGACGGCGATGGGCCCCCGACGTCCCAACGTCGGGGGCCCATCTGGTGACGGCGGCATGAAGTTGTAAATAGTGCGGTTGGCGTCAGGCCATCTGACCAGGCCTTGGCCGGGCCGACCGTTCGACCGCTATTTGGTCGGAACGAAAATCTGCTGGCCGGGCGAGAGGACGGAACTGCCCAATTCGTTCAATTGAACGATTTCGGCGACGACGTCCCGAAGGTCCCGGTTGACCCCGCTATCGGCCGCGATCGACCAGATCGACTCGCCTGAGCCAACGGTCACTTTCGATGTCGCGGATCCGGCCCCGACATCGACTCCGGCTTTCAAAGGGGCAGTCAAGAAGCCCGACAAGACCAGCGCGGCCACCGCGAGCAGGAGCATCGGCAAACCGATGAACACCAACCTCCCGCGTCGAGTCAATCGAAGCGAACGTTGGCCTCCTCGGGCCGGAACTCCGGTGGAGACCCTGGATACCGAATGAATACTGATTGCCGACATTGCTGTCACCTTCCTGTCATCGATTCGAATACCTAGTCCAGTGATCTAAGGCCGGATTCTCCGCCGATAGAACATGTTTTCGAATCGTCTGATATATTTTTAGCACACATCATCGAATCTTGCCAAGACTCGCTAGAACATATGTTTGAATTCTTGCCCGCGGTGACTTACCGTGAAGTCAGCGGATCCGAGGATCCGGGCCACAGCAGGGCTGCTGAGTCCGGGAACCCTTGGATCGGTGCGGTTTTCGTTCATGGAGACAGTCCATCAGCGAGCACCGACAGTTTTGCCCCGGCAGGTCTCCGGCTTCCGCCGGAGCAATGTTCGGCGGCGTTTTGGACAGACCGTTAGACAAGCAGCTCAGGGCTCTGAAAGGGCGGATCGGCATGGCAGCACAGGAGAGTTCGAACGGTGCACTTCCCCGGCGCTCCGGGTTGAAGGGGCTTACGATGCGGCAGAAGAAGATCCTCGAATGCATCCAGCGCTCGATCAGTTCCAACGGATACCCGCCCTCGATGCGCGAGATCGGCGACGTCGTCGGCCTGGCCAGCCTGTCCAGCGTGACGCACCAACTGTCGCAATTGGAGAAACAGGGCTACTTGCGCCGCGACCCGAAACGCCCCCGGGCCATGGAAGTGCTGATTCCGCTGACCCTCGAGGACGGTTCGGTGGACATCGAGGGTGTCGCCGACACCACGAGTCTGCGCAGCACTGCCAAAGGCTTGAACGTGGCGGAACTGGGCAGCGCCCAGGACACCGCGATGGTTCCCTTGGTCGGCCGGATCGCCGCCGGCGGGCCGATCCTGGCGGACCAGGTGGTCGAAGACGTGATGCCTTTGCCGCGGCAGTTGGTCGGCCACGGCGAGCTGTTCATGCTCAAGGTCGCCGGTGATTCGATGATCGATGCGGCGATCTGCGACGGCGACTGGGTAGTCGTCCGACGGCAGAACGATGTGATCAACGGCGATATCGTAGCGGCGCTGCTCGACGACGAGGCCACGGTGAAGACTTTCCGGCAACGCGACGGTCACACCTGGCTGCTCCCGCAGAACACCCAGTACGAGCCCATTCTGGGTGATTTCGCCACGATCATGGGCAAAGTCGTTTCAGTTCTGCGTGCGCTCTGACTAACCCGCTCTAGTCCCGGTCGGGCGTGGAGTTTTACCCCTTATCGAAGCCGTTTCAAGGGGTGGAGCTCCACGCCTGAGCTCATTTCGCCGGCGTTTTCGGGGCAAGCCGTTCGAGTGCGGCCAAGGCGATTTTGCGGTCCGTGGTCGCCCAGAACGGCGGCAGCGCCGCGCGGAGGAACCCGCCGTAGCGTGCGGTTGCCAAACGGGAATCCAAAATGGCGACCACTCCCCGATCGCTCGACGAGCGGATCAACCGGCCGGCGCCTTGGGCGAGCCGGATCGCCGCGTGGGTGGCGGATATCGACATGAAGCCGTTCCCTCCGGAACGGGCCACCGCCCTGGTCCGGGCGGTCATCAAGGGATCATCCGGCCTCGGAAACGGAATCCGGTCGATGGTGACCAGGCGGCAGGAAGCGCCTTGCACATCGACCCCCTGCCACAGCGACATGGTGCCGAAGAGGCAGGTGTCCGGTTCGGCTTCGAACTGCCGCACCAGAGCTGCCATCGACGTTTCGCCTTGGCAGAGGATCCGAAGATCCAACCGGCTGCCCAGCTCCGCGGCCGCATCCTCGGCGGCTTTCCGCGACGAGAATAGGCACAGCGCTCCGCCGGCCGAAGCCCGGATCAAGGCCTCGAGTTCGTCGAGCTGCTCCGGCGAATTGCCCCGGCCCGGTTTCGCCAAATGCGCCGCGACGTAGAGCATGCCCTGTTTCGGATAGTCGAAGGGGCTGCCCACATCCGCTCCGGTCCAGCTCGGTGCGCCTTCGCCCAGCAGCCCCAAGCCGCCCGCCGTCGGCTCGAACGCCGCGCCGATGGCCAAGGTGGCCGAGGTGAGAATTGCGGTGTGTTCGCCGAACAACCCGTCCCGGAGTTTCATGGCGACACTCAACGGAGCGATGTTGATGGTTCCCGGCTCGGACTCGTCGGCCGGGGAGTAGCCGCGTTTCGGATCGAATACGCCCTGCCGGGACAACCAGACCACCTCGCCCGAATCGGCCGCCGCGATCAGTCGTTCGCAAAGCTCCAAAATGAGCAGCAGCCGGGAGCGGGCCATCTGGCGCCCACCGTCGGCCACTTGCGAAGATTCGCCCTTGGAATCGGACAGGGCCACCCGGGAAGCCTCCCGGAGCATCCCGACCACATCGATCTGGCGCGCATCCAGGCCATCCGGGAGCCAGCCGCTGGGCACCCCGGAAAAGACTTCCTCCAGTGCCACCGCGGCGGCATTGAGTCCGTCGACGTTGATCGCGGTGTGCTTCCGTGCCGCACTGGCCGCAACCGTGACCATGTTCGCGGACAGCTGGCCGGCGATGGTGCTGGTCACCCGGTCCACCAGCTCATGCGCCTCGTCGACCACCACCACGTCGTATTCCGGCAACACGGCCAAGCCCTCGAAGGCGCTGATCGCCAGCATCGCATGATTGGTGACCACGACATCGGCCTCGGCGCCGCGGGCCCGCGCCAGCTCGCTGAAGCAGTCCGATGCCATCGGGCATTTCTGCGAGCCGAGGCATTCCATCGAAGTCACCGAGACCTGCCGCCAAGCTTTGTCGCTGACCCCCGGGTTGAGCTCGTCGCGATCACCGGTCGTGGTGTCTTCGGCCCATTCCCGCAGCCGGACCACCTCTTTGCCCAAAGCGGTCGCCGGCCCCGCACCCGGCAAATGCACCACCGAGGTGTCTTCGCCCAACGCGAAAAGCTGGCCGTCTTCCGGTTCGTCGGTGGGGAAGCCTCCGGAGACCTTGTGCCGACACAGGTAATTGCTCCGGCCCTTGACCAACGCCACGTCGATTTTGCGGCCGATTTCCGGTTCGATCGCAGCGAGCAGCTTGGGCAGATCACGGCCCACGATCTGGGCTTGCAAGGCAAGCGTCGCAGTGGCCACCAGCGACGGCTTGTCATTGTTGAGCGCATGCACGATCAACGGGATCAGATAAGCCAACGACTTTCCGGTGCCGGTCCCGGCCTGGACCAGCAGGTGGTCGCCCGATTCGATCGAACGCACCACCTGCCGGACCATTTCGTGCTGCCCCGGACGCTGTTGCCCGCCCATGGCGTTCACCGCCGCGTCCAGCAGGGCCAGCGATAGCTGCTCCGGGTTTTTCTTTCCGGCCTTCGCGACCGTGTCCGGGTCGACGCCGGTCATCGTTGGGTCAACCATCAGATGCTCACGCCTCGACGGCGAACGCCGCCAATTCCGCGGCCAGGCCCTCGCGCACTTTGACGCTGAGCCGGGTTCCGGTTTCCTGGTGTTCCTGAGCCACGATCTCGGCATCCGATTGGTGCAGTTTGCTCACCAGATCGCCGCGGTCGTAGGGAATCAACAGTTCCAGTTCCACATTCGGGCGGGGAATCGACTGGCTGACCAGCTCCAGGAGTTCCTCGATCCCCTGTCCGGTCCGGGCCGAGACGAGCACGGAATGCGGCTCGCGCTGGATCAGGCGTTGCACCACGATCGGATCCGCGGCATCGGCTTTGTTCAGCACGATGATTTCCGGGATCTTCCGCGCATCGACTTCGGCCAGCACTTGCCGGACCGCGGCGATCTGCCCTTCCGGGTCCGGGTGCGCCACATCCACCACGTGCAGGATCAAATCGGCATCCGCCACTTCCTCCAGCGTCGACCGGAAGGCCTCCACCAGCTGGGTCGGCAGCGAACGGACGAAGCCGACCGTGTCGGCCAGTGTGAAGCCGAACCCATCCGCGGTTTCCGCCTTGCGCACCGTGGGATCCAAGGTCGCGAAGAGCGCGTTCTGCACCAATACTCCGGCATGCGTCAAGCGGTTCAGGATCGACGATTTGCCGGCGTTGGTGTATCCGGCAATCGCCACTGAAGGAATTTCGGAACGGCGGCGATTGGCCCGTTTGGTTTCCCGGGCGGGCTTCATCGCGGCGATTTCCCGGCGCAGCTTGGCCATCCGGCTCCGGATCCGTCGCCGGTCCAGCTCGATCTTGGTTTCACCAGGCCCTCGGGATCCCATGCCGGCGCCGGCGCCGCCCACCTGGCCACCGGCCTGGCGAGACATCGATTCGCCCCAACCGCGCAACCGCGGCAGGAGATATTCGAGCTGGGCCAATTCGACTTGGGCTTTGCCTTCCCGCGACTTCGCGTGCTGCGCGAAGATGTCCAGGATCAGGGCGGTCCGATCGATCACCTTGACCTTGACGATGTCCTCCAAGGCGCGGCGTTGGGACGGCGCCAATTCGGCGTCGACCACCACGGTGTCCGCTCCGGTCGCCGAAACCACGTCCTTGAGTTCGAGGGCTTTTCCAGAGCCGAGGAAAGTCCCCGGATCCGGTTTCGAGCGGCGTTGCACCAGGCCGTCCAGGACTTCCGAACCCGCCGTTTCCGCGAGCGCCGCCAATTCGCGGAGGGAATTCTCGGCGTCGGCCAGAGTCCCCTCACTCCACAACCCGGCAAGCACCACACGTTCCAGCCGGAGCTGCCGGTATTCGACCTCGGTGACATCGTCGAGTTCGGTCGACAACCCGGCGACCCGGCCGAGCGCCCGCCGTTCCTGCAGATCTTCCTGATCGCCGTCGTAATCGCCGTGTTCGCGCGCCAAGCGGCTCAACGCCTGGGCCCGGCCAGCCAGGACACCCGCGTCCGCAGCCGATTCGGGAAGTTCGCCTCCGGTGTCTTTGGCGAGGATCCGGTCGATGACGGCTTGGATCTCCGCCGGACTCATATCCTGCCCGGCGTCCTGGTTGCCGGATTCCGGCTGCACGGCTGACGGTTCGGCATTTTCCTGCGTGGTCATATTCTCCTTTGAAGAGCTGAGGGTTCCATCGTAGTCCGGCGCACTGACAACACCGGCAGTTCGGTCTTCGGTGTTGCCGGTACCGGCAAGGGGTTTGAGTTCGGTCATGGGGACCTCCTGAGATATCGGCGGCAACGGCAAACGCGTCCGCAACCGCGGCGGAGTTCGGTTTCCTGGTCCAATGGCGCGTATTTGAGCGCGATCAGGGATTGGCCGGCGGCAGGCGAAAAGCGTCGTCGGACCGTTCACAGTGGAATGCGCAACAGCGCAACGAGAAAGGGGGTGGCATGTATTCCTCGGATTTCCAGCGGCGAATCTGCGTGCAACGCGATTCAGCAGGCCAACGTCGCCGCACAGACAGCGGCAGAGAACGTTTGGTGGATCAGAGGAAAATCAACATGCTCCAAGTATATCAGGCCATGACCGCCATCCGGAGCCGGCCGGCGATGCCGAGACCAGGCGCAATCCAGTGCGGTAATCTTGCCATGATGTCCGATCATTACTTCAGCGCCCAGCCCGGCAGCAGCCACAAACGCCGCGAACTCCGGGTCGTCCTGGCCGGCCAGGAGCGCCTCCTGCAAACGGATTCCGGGATCTTCTCGCCCGACGGGGTCGACAAAGGCACCGCCGTCCTGCTCGCCGGGGCACCCGCTCCGGCGGAAGCCGGCAACCTGCTGGACATCGGTTGCGGATGGGGGCCGATCGCGCTGAGCCTGGCCCTGCACTCCCCGAACGCCACGGTCTACGCAGTGGACGTCAACGAACGGTCACTCGGCTTGACCGCGGACAACGCCGCGGCCCTCGGTCTGGCCAATCTCCGGACCGGGCTGCCGGAACAGATCGACGCCACCCTGCAGTTCCAAACCATCTGGTCCAACCCGCCGATCCGGGTCGGCAAGGAAGTGCTGCACGGGATCCTGCACACCTGGCTCCCCCGGCTGGCTCCTGATGGCAGCGCCTACTTGGTGGTGCAGAAGAACCTGGGCTCGGACTCGCTGCAGCGCTGGCTCGCCGAGACTTTCCCGGAGCTGGAGGTGGCCCGGCACAGCACCGCGAAATCCTTCCGGATCCTGCAGGTGCACCGGCCGGCCTGAACCGGGAACAGCTTATTTCTCCGGCTTCGGGGGCCGGTTCGCGACGATCGGGTACGCCCCGGTGAACCCTTCCCGTTCCCGGGCGAGTTCTGCGATCCGGCCGCGGAAGAAGAACCAGCCGGCGATCAGCAACGGGATGATCAGCACCAGCGAAGACACCGTGAACGTCCCGACCGGGTAGTCGAAGGCCATCAGGACCAGTACCGCGAAGAGGAAGAACAGCGTCAAATACCCGGTGTACGGCGATCCGAAGAGCCGGAAGGCCGGCCGCACCAGCAGCCCTTTCCCGGCCCAGGCCACCAATCGCATTTGGCAGAGCACGATCATGCCCCAGGCCGAGATGATGCCCAGCGATGCGATGTTGAGCACGATTTCGAACGCCTGCGACGGGAAGACCGCATTGAGGATCACCCCGAGCAGTCCGATGAAGGCGGTCAGCGCGATGCCGCCGTACGGCACGCCGGCTTTGTTCATCCGGGCGGCGAACCGTGGCGCGGATCCGGCCATCGCCATCGAACGGAGCACCCGGCCGGTCGAATAGAGGCCGGCGTTCAGCGAGGAAAGGGCCGCGGTGAGCACCACCAGGTTCATGATCGCATCGATGCCCTGCACCCCGATCGAACCGAAGAAGGTCACGAACGGGCTTTCACCTTCCTTGTAGGCGCTGAACGGCAGCAACAGGGACAACAACACGATCGAACCGACGTAGAAGACCGCAATCCGGAAAATCACGGTATTGATCGCCTTGGGGATGACCTTGCCCGGGTTCTCCGTCTCGCCGGCCGCGGTGCCGACCAGTTCCACCGAGGCGTAGGCGAAGACCACGCCCTGCATCACCACGACCGCGGGCAGGATCCCGTTCGGGAAGATGCCGCCGTTGTCCGCGATCAGGCTGAATCCGACCTCGTGCCCCGGAACCGGGGTACCGAAGATCACGAAATAGATCCCGACCAGCAAAAAGGCGACCAGGGCCACCACCTTGATCAAGGCGAACCAGAATTCGAGTTCGCCGAAGACCTTCACCGAGACCAGGTTCAGGGCAAGCACGATGACCAGGGCGGCCAGCGCGTAGACCCACTGCGGCACCTCGCCGAGCGGCTGCCAGTATTTGCCGAAGAAGTTCATGTAGAGCGCGACGGCGGTCGAATCGACGATCGAAGTCATCGCCCAGTTGAGCCAGTACATCCAGCCGGTGACGAAAGCGGCCTTTTCGCCGAAGAATTCGCGCGCGTAGGAGACGAACGAGCCCGACGACGGCCGGTGCAGCACCAGTTCGCCCCGCGCCCGGAGGATGATGAAGGCGAAGACCCCGCAGATCGCGTAGCTGAGCAC
>SXGS01290601.1_pt1 | contig 35140 bp, 28 predicted proteins | sample 3174681 | NCBI WGS metagenome assembly SXGS01 (sample SAMN11356861, study PRJNA531348) | freshwater metagenome | isolation source: freshwater sample F1-80 | place: China: Fuxian Lake, Yuxi | collected 2017-12-25
AAACATCCACATGGGAACCAGGGCGGGAAAGTTGACCGGCGTGATCCCGGCCACGACGCCGAGAGGAAACCGGCGGGTGTAGCAGTCCACGCCGCTGCTGACCTCCAGATGATCCCCGGCGAGGAGCTGCGGAAGTCCGACGGCATACTCCACGATCTCAACGCCGCGCTGGATCCCTGCCGCCGACTCGGGAAGGGTCTTTCCGTTCTCCGCCGTGACCTGATGCGCGAGCTCGTCGAGATGACGCTCCACCAGCGACTTGAAGCGAAACAGCACCTGAACGCGGTCTTTCACCGGCACAGCGCTCCAGGCGAGGAATGCCTGCTGGGCCGTGCGAACGGCGCGGTCCACCAGTCCCGCATCAGCGGCATGCACCACCCCGAGTGGTGATCCGTCCACCGGGGACTGCAGCGGGCGAAGGGCTCTGAGCGAGCCGTCGGTCACCCGTTCGCCGCCGATGTGGTGAGACGCGATGAGGCAAGAGGTGGTGGGGCGGGAGGCGGTGTTAGTTTGCACGGGTTCGTGTGAGAAGGTCGGCGAGTACGGCCCGAGGTTCACGGTCGCCGCGAACTCGCACGAGGTCATCGGTGATCTCTAGGGTGGCGAACTGGCTGGAAATGAGGCTGGAGGGCATGAAGTGTCCAACCCGAGTCTTCATTCGGGTCTCGATCGTCTCGGGATCGGCCTCCAACAGCACAAACATGATCTGGGTTGGCGGATCATCCGCCCGAAGCCACTGTCTGAGTCCCGAATGGAGAGCGGAGCAGGCCATCACATGACGTCTTCCCTGCGCCCGAACTTCGACAATGCGCTGGCGCAAACGCTCATACCAGGGGCGCCGATCCGCATCCGTGAGAGGCACGCCGCGAGACAACCGGCTCCGGTTCTCCGGCAGGTGGTAATCGTCCGAGTCGTCGAACACGGCTCCGATCGCGTCGGCCAGCAGTCGACCCATCAAGGACTTTCCCGCGCCGCAAACGCCCATCAGGATGATGGTGCTCGCCGTCATGCCGCCGCCCACTTCCGGGTCGCGACCGTCGACATGAGCCACCGCGCACGGATCAAGCCAGGATCTCCTTCACCACTTCGCCGTAGACGTCGGTCAAACGGTAGTCTCGACCCATGTGTCGCCAGGTGAGGCGGGTGTGGTCGAGCCCGAGCTGATGCAGGATCGTGGCGTGCAGGTCGTGGAGATGGACCCGGCCGGCCACCACCCGGTATCCCATCTCATCGGTCTCGCCGTGGGTAAGCCCGGGCCGAATGCCGCCGCCGGCCATCCAGGCGCAGAAGCTCTCCGGCTGATGCTCGCGTCCGTGGGTGTCGATCGGCGCAGTGCCGCTGAGATCCTGACTCCACGGTGTCCGGCCGAACTCGCCGGACCAGAGCACCAGCGTGTCGTCCAGGAGCCCCCTCGACTTGAGGTCCTTGAGGAGCGCTGCGGCGGGTTGATCCGTTTCGGCGCAGAGGCGACGGATATTGGATCGGATCTCGCCGTGGTGATCCCAGCCGCCCATCGTTACCTGCACGAAGCGAACGCCGGCCTCACTCAACCGCCGCGCGAGCAGGCAGGCCCGTCCGTTCCGGTCGGTGGTCCGATTTCCAACTCCGTAGAGATCGAGTGTGGCCTTGCTCTCGCGAGACAGATCCACAATCTCGGGCGCCGTACGCTGCATCCGGAACGCGAGCTCCATGGCCTCGATCATCCCCTGCATCGCCTGGTCGCCATCGAGCCGATCCACCAGCCGCCGATTGAGGCGCTGCGTGAGTTCGAGTCGATCTCGCTGAATCGTGGCGTTGGGGGAGGCGTTGCGAAGATTCTCGACCGGAGTCTGATCGGGCTGCAGCGGAACCGTGAGTCGCGTTCCCTGGTGCGCGGCGGGCAGGAACGCGGATCCGTAATACCGGACGTCCGCCTGCGGATGGATCGTCACAAAGCTGGGCAGATCCCGGCTTTCGGACCCCAGACCGTAGCTGATCCACGCGCCCATGGAGGGCCGCACATCGTTCTGCGTTCCGGTGTGGAACTGCAGCTCCGCCGGCGCGTGCTGCGGATTGTCCGCCGACATCCCGCGAAGAAGGCAAAGGTCGTCCGCCACACCCGACAGATGCGGCAGCAGATCGGACATGGGAACCCCGGATTGTCCTCGCGGCCGGACCGGGGCGGCCTCCGCGAGCGCCAGGAACTTCTCAGTGCCCACCTGCAGGAGCTGCTTTGGAAGCGGGGAATCGATCTTTTCACCGTGCCGGCTCCGAATGTACGGCTTGGGGTCAAACAGATCATGCTGGGAGGGTCCTCCCTGCATGAACAGGAAGATGACCCGTTTCGCTCGGGGCGTAAAATGGGGCGGCCGCTCGGCGAGAGTGCCGGCGGCGGCGTACGCCAGATCTTGAAGCGCGAGCGCTCCAAATCCGCACGCCGAAGCACGGAGCCACTGACGTCGGTTGAGAACAGGGTTGAACTTCATCAAAGTCTCGGCTCCGGGGACTACAGGCGAAAGAGAAATTCGTTGGACTCGATGAGCGCGTGGGCAAGCTCCACCCAGGATGCCTGCGGGATGGCCGCCGAGCCGCCGCCATCGCCCCGCGTGCGTTCCAGGAACGCGGCCGCTTCGTCCCGCTCTGGTGCGAGGATGGGACGGTTGAACACGCGCAGCCAGAGTGCATCGAGCCTGTCGTGCGTTTCACCGGGTGAGGAGAGGATGGACTTTGCCAGCCCTTCCGCCCGACTGCGGACCATGCCGTTGTTCAAGAGGAACAGCGCCTGGGTGGGAACGACGGTTTGAGGTCGCCTCCCGGCCATCTGGGCCGGCTGGGTGAAGTCAAAGACGTCTCTCAGTCGCGTGGGCGCGGGCTGCGAACTCCGGATCACCGGGAGGTAAACACTGCGCTGGAACTCTTGCTCGGGCCTGAACCGGCTGAGGCGGAAGTTCGGTGGGTTGACCCCCGACTGCTTCAGCCCGCCGGTGTTCTCCAGATACTCCAGGGGGAGCCCGGGACCACCGTCACACCCCTTCAATTCGCCACTCACGACCAGGAGGCCATCCCGAATTGCCTCGGCGTCCAGTCGCTGTCGATTCATTCGGCTCAGCAGACGATTCTCGGGGTCCTTGACAAGGGATTCGGCACTTCCCTTGCTGCTCATCCGGTAGGTACGGCTCAGAACCAGCGCTCGGATGAGTTTCTTCTGCGACCAGCCCTCCCGCATGAACCGGGTCGCCAGGTGATCCAGGAGTTCCGGGTGGCTTGGTTTCTCACCCCGGATGCCGAAGTAGTCGACCGATCGGACCAACCCTTCGCCGAAGAGTTTCTGCCAGATGCGGTTGACGGCAACGCGGGCGGTGAGGGGATGCCGGGGATCGGTAAGCCAGTCTGCGAGCTGCAGCCGTCCGCTCTGACCGGCTGGAATCGGTGGTGACGGCCCCCACGAGGCCACTCGGAGGAAGCCGCGCGGTACGGAGGGTCCGAGTGCATACGGGTTCCCGCGGATACAGATCCGCATGTCGCCGGTTTGCTCGCCATCGCGAACCCCAAAGGCGCGCGGCGAGTTCGGTTGGAAGAACTCCGCGTGCTCCAGCTCCGAGGCCAGTCTCCGGCTCTTCGCCGCAAGCTCATCGATCTGAGGTTTGAGATCGGCGGAGCCCGGCGACGCCTTTGACATCTGGGCGGTCAGTGTCTGCTGCCGGCCCAGAGTTTCACGGTGCTCCTGGCGCAGTCGCTCGAGTTTCCGTTGATGCTCCGCCTCCCGCCCCTTGCGGAGCGTCACCTGTGCCGAAGTCTCCGGCAATTCCACGGTGTTGATGCCGCTCCAGATGCCGTAGGGGATCTTGTGCGTGGAGTGCGTGCTCTTGAAGATGCCGGCCAGAGCGTAGTAATCCGACTGCGGGATGGGATCGAACTTGTGATCGTGACAGCGGGCGCAGCCGACCGTTTGTCCGAGAAACGCCTGACTCACCTTGCTGACCTGCTGATCGGCGTGATCGGTCTCCAGCTTCAGCTTGTCCGGATTGACGATCTCGACATCGCCCAACACGAGGAAGCCGGTGGCCACCCGGTTGTCCGCCCGCTCTTCGGCGGACTTGTGGGGGAGGAGATCCCCTGCGACTTGCTCTCGAATGAGGCGGTCGTACGGCTTGTCCTGATTGAAGGCACGGATCAGATAGTCCCGATATCGCCACGCGTGCTCGGCGAAGACATCGTTCGAGGTGCCGACCTGGTCGGCGTATCCGGTCAGGTCGAGCCAGTGGCGCGCCCACCGCTCTCCGAACCCGGTTGAGTTCAGCAGTCCGTCGACCACGCGAGCATCTGCCTGCGGCGACTGATCGGAGACGTAGCGCTGGATGGCGTCGGGGGTCGGGGGCAGCCCGGTCAGATCCAGGCTCACGCGCCGTAGCCATGTGTAGCGATCCGCGTCCGGAGCCGGGGGGATGCCGCGATTCTCGAGTTTCGAGAGGATGAAGCGGTCGGTCGGATCACGCGGCCAGGTTGTGTTCTTCACGGGGGGCACAGCCGGCTGCGTGACGGGGCGATAGGCCCAGAACTGCTTGCCTCTCCTGAGATCCACCCCACCGGTTGCAGCCGGAGCGCTCGCGACCCGAGGATCCGGCGCGCCCTGCCGCACCCAGTCCTCCAGCACCGCGATCTCCGCGGCGGGAAGCCGTCCGCTCGGGGGCATCCGAAGTTCCGCGTGACGAAAGCGGACCGCCTGGATGAGCAGGCTGCCGTCCACATCTCCCGGCTTCACGGCAGGGCCATGATCGCCGCCTCGCTGCCACCCGCTTCGCGAGTCCAGCGCAAGCCCACCCTGGAGCTTTCCCTCATGGGAGTGGCAGGCGTAGCACCGCTTTCGCAGCAGCGGGAGCACCTTCTGCTCGAAGGCGCCTGGTGCGGCGTCCGCCCGGCGTGTCGACATCCCGGTCGACGAGATCAGCAGCAACGCTGTGAGAAAGAGAAGTACCCGCACAGGATTGTTTCCGTCCACTCGGCCGTGTCGAGGGTCTCGGGGGACCCCACGCTGGAGATTGCCGAACTCACGAACAGGCTACTGTTCGTCACAGGGTCCGGGGGTCCTGCCTCTTTGCCGACCAGCCCGAGGCAGGGGGCATCAGGAAAGCAGGGGCGGGAGATGGAACTGCAGGAGTCGGGGTCGGCAAAGTGAACTGAGTTGCGAAACTACCCGGGACGATCGGCGTAGGCGAAGGAGACCGGAATGAGCGACGAAGCCACCAGAGTTTGTGTCGAATGTGGCGGGACGGCGGTCTCGATTACAATCCTGGATCGCGATCGGTCGAATACACCGAGCGGTCTTGTCTACCACCGGTCGGGAGACAAGCTGAACTTCTGGACCGGCAAGTTCCCGACGGCCGGGCTGGTAAGCGCGTTTATGTGTGGAACGTGCGGCCGCATCTCGCTGTACGGAGTCGTCACCGACGGAGCCTGAGGTTGAATACGCATCGCGGAGGCTCGACTCGGTGGGTGTTCCCGCCGGTGTTCAGTCGGAGGGTCCCGGTAGGACTCCGCACAGAGGGCGCAGGGTTCCCTCGAAGGCCGCTCCGGAGGTGGTGAGGTAGAGCGCGCCTCCGCTCACCGTGAGTTCCCAGGAGACGATCCGGTCGAGTCGCGCCACCAGCGCCTCCAGGAGTGCCGGATCCAGCTCCGCGACGGTGATGTTGCTCAGGGACTGGAGCGACGCAAGGTGGTCCTTTTCCCAGCGCGGCAGACTCTTACCGTAGGCGAGGACGACCACCCGTGCGGAGTGGCGCGCCGCCTTTGCCAGCCGAGCCGAGTCCGGCAGCCCGACTTCGATCCAGACGCGAACTCGCCCATCTGAGTCGCGGACCCAGACATCGGGTTCATCGCCGGCGCCGACGCCGCCCGTGAAGGCGATGCCCTCTTCGAACCAGACACAGTAAGCGATGAGGCGGGCGACCAGCCGGTGGGCCGTTTCGCTGTCGGCCCGCGCGATGCTCATCTGGATCGTCTCGTACACCTGTCGGTCGGTGTCTGCGAGCTCGATGTGGATGCGGTGGATGGTGGAACGCTGCGCCATGGGTCGCCTCCGAAGGGTGCGACGAGCGTGCCGCCCGCCTATTCTACGGGAACCGGCGACAACCGGCGCCGGAAGACTCGGCCGCGGTGTTGCTCCAGGGCGTCGGCGGCCCGCTCCCCTGGCCCATCCCGCCGCCGACCGCTTCGCCCATTCCTCCGAACTCTCTGATGCGGTACCATGGGTTCGTCTCGAACCGGGTTGCCGGATGGATCTGTGCCGGCAGCGACGAGTCGGGGTCACCGGGCATGGACCCTCCGCGGCCCCGCTCGGCAATCGGAGTTCAGTCCGGCCCGACGAAGGAGCGTGCTGACCTCGGTGGAACACTGTCAGGCGGGAAGCCGAAGTCACGTGACATGCTGAATCCTCTCATCCCGGCCCTCGTGGTTGCGCCGATGGACGGCATCACGGATGCGCCGATGCGAACGCTGCTGGGAGAGTTCGGGGCGTTCACCTACGCAGTCTCCGAGTTCGTGCGGGTGAGTTCCGTGCCACTCAGCGCGAAGGCATTTCGTCGTGCCGTGCCGGAACTGCTCGCCGACGGAAGAACGCCCTCCGGCCTGCCGGTGCAGATCCAGATCCTGGGTGGCGACCCCGAGCGCATGGCGCTCTCGGCCTTCGAAGCGTGCGCGGCGGGCGCCTCCGCGATCGATCTCAACTTCGGCTGTCCGGCGCCGATCGTGAACCGGCACGATGGTGGCGCCTCCTTGCTGAGACATCCCGCTCGAATTCGCGAGATTGTCGCAGCGGTGCGGGCTGCAGTCCCGGAACCGGTGGCAGTCTCCGCGAAACTCAGGCTCGGGTGGGACACCACCGACTCGATCGATGAAAACGCGGCGATGGCGGCGGAAGGCGGAGCCTCGTGGCTGACGATCCATGCCCGCACGCGCGTCCAGGGCTACCGACCGCCGGTCTACTGGCCCTGCATTGGGAAGGTGCGGGCCGATCTCGGACTTCCTATCATTGCCAATGGAGACATCTGGAGCATCGAGGACTTTCGCCGCTGCCGGGACGAAACGGGCTGCATTCACTACATGCTCGGGCGGGGCGCCCTCGCCGATCCGACGCTGCCGAAGCGGATCGCCGTCGAACTCGGGATCCGGTCGGGAGAGCCCCCTCAAACCGACTGGGTGAAGCTGTTCGAGAGATTTGTCGAACTGATGGCGGACGATAGCGAGCGAGGCCGATCGCGCACGCTGTGCCGATTGAAGCAGTGGCTGCTCCTGAGCCACGAACACGGCGAGTTGCGTTGCTTCCACGAGCTCAAGCGCTCGAAGACGCTCCCGGAGTTTTTCGGCGGGCTCGTGGACTGGGTGGAAACCACCTCGAGCCGTCAGGCGGTGTAGATCCCGCCCACCCGGCGAGCCCGGCAGGCAGGACCGACATGCAATCAGCCTGGCCCGCCCGGTCGCCCTGCGCTGACGGGCGGGTCTCTCTGTCCTGGCGCCCGCCGCACAGGGTGTGGACTACTGCCTTTGCGGCTGGGAAAACCGGCCCCTCTTGACTCCATCAATGAGGCGCTCCCGTAATGCCAACAACTCTGCTCGATAGGTTGCCCATGGCAGACCGTAGCGAGGCTCAAGTTCCGCGAGGCTGAGGAAGCCCCTGCGCGCGAGACCGCCCGAGCGTTCCTTGGCATCCAGCATCGCTGATCGCCACTCCGGGAAGGGAGGAGCCATCAGTCCCTCTTCGATCCGGTACAGGCCCAATCCGAGGAGTGTCGGAAAGTGCGAGGCAACGTATTGTTCGCCGAGCCACCGCTCCGACACCACTCCAGGTCGTGGCTCCAATCGACGGATCTTGGATTGAGTCATGAAAAGGTAGCTATCCCCGATCCGGAGCATCGGTCGATCTGCAGGACGACCCCCGTAGCGGTGCGCTCCCGGCCAGGCAATCCGTAAGAATCGCGGCGTACCAGAAGCCAGCGGTCGGTAATCCTCGATCACTCTGACCGCGTAACTCGTCCATTCTTGTCCCGGGTACGGCGCCTCGAGAAACGTGCCCACGACACCTTCAACCACTCCCAAAACAATGTAGCGTGAAGAGTGGTAGCGCCAATGAAGCTCCCTCACCTGCCCATAGGGTAGTTTGGTCACAGCCATTGAGGCGTCCGAGAGTTTCGGCGATGGCGCCGCGGGGGCTGAAGGTATCAACAAAGGGCGCCAGTTGCGACGCAAGCTCTGTTGTTCAGTTTTCGCCGACAGAGGAATCACAGCGCCACTGGAGTCCACCACTGCAAGACAGTCTGGCGACTCCCACGCCCGGTAGGTTTGTGGCTGAGGAATGCCGAGTGTGATCTCCCAACTTGGGTTCCCAGTTGGAAGTTTCCCGCCGGACGGCTTGAGACGTTGAACCGCCTGAGTCAAGTCCGGGTTCGCCGGAACTCGCCAGCCCTTCCATTTTCCGTCCTCCAAGGTGGCTCCGAGCAACTCTTCCGAATCAGGCTCTCCGACCTGGGCGCTCGCTTCCGGCGCACGATTACGGGCGCCAGATTCTCCAGGAAGTGCGATAAGACTGCAAAGTCCAAGGGCCAATAGAGACCTGAGCAAACCGGTGCGACACCAGATGATCACTTCTTTACCTCCTCCGGCCTCCAAACAAACACGAGTCAAACTCGAATGGCGCCCCGCGTAGCGTAAAGAAAAACGACGAGGGTCTTCCTTGCAAACGGTGGGGACAGAATCCAGACCTGCGGCTCCGGATGGGAGTGCAACAGTTGATGTCCATGGCAGAATGCTGGCGGTTGTCGCGGGAGATGTCCACAGCCGCGGAGACGGTGAATCGATGGTTGCGATCAGGTTCCAGAGAAGCACCCCCGCTCCATCACCCGGTGGAGTTGCTTGCGTTAACGCCTCAACCCAGGGGAGAGCAGAGCGCCGGCGATCTGCCGACGAACAAAGCTCGAGTTCGAGGCGCCCGAACAGAGCCACAACGGCCTCAAAGAGGGATGTCGGCGAGCCAAACGGGGGAAATCCAGCCGCTGGCTGGCGATTCCGAAGATTCACGGCCCCATGCCCGCAGTTGAACCCCGAGGAGCGAGTGTTCTGACACAGTCTTAGGTCGCTGGGGTGGGATGGGGTGGGATCCCCCGAAGGGACGGACGAATCCGCCCCTTCGGGAACCTGAGCTACGTGAGCCGGTCGAGAGGACCGGCGCCGCAGAAGTCGGGGTTCCCGAAGCGGTCGATGCGATGACCGAAGCTGTGGGCGATCGACATCAGGAGGCGGTTGTGGGGCTGGCGCGCATATTTCAGCGAGCGGCCCATCTTGAAGTCCAGGCCGTTCCCAACCATCACCCACGGGATGTTGTCGAGGGTGTGGGAGTTGCCTTTGCCGAGTTCGTTGGTCCACAGAATGGTGGTGTTGTCCAGCATCGTGCCGTGGCCATCCGGCTCGGGGGTGTCGGCGAGCCGCTGCGCCAGGTAGGCGAGCTGGCTGCAGTACCACTGATTGATGCGAGTCAGTTTCTCTTGCGAGATGCTGTCGGTATCCGGCATGTGAGACAGGTCGTGGTGACCTTCATTGATGCCGAGCCACCGCATGCGCGCCATCCCCACCGAATTGGTGAACTGGAAGGTCGCCACGCGGGCAAAATCTGCCTGGAAGCTGCTCACGAGCAGGTCCAACTGCAGTTTGGTGAGCTGCGGCATGTTGTCGTTGTCGATCCGCACGCCCGGCTCCAGCTTGGGAACGGCATGCCCGATGCTCTGCAGGTTGGACGTCTGGAGTTCCTTCTCCATCTCACGCACGAGCGTCGCATGGTCTTCAAGGATCTGACGATCCGCCGCGCCGACGTTCGACTTGATCTTGTTCAGGTCGTCCTTCAGGTCGTCCATCACGCTCTTGAGCGTCTGCTGGTCTTTGGCGCGACCGTAGAGCCGGGCGAAAAGCTGATAGGGATTGTCAATCGGGGCGACCGGCTTGTTGGCGCCCACGTAGGACATGCGCGTCCAGGTGTCGGCGCGTTCGGGAACCATCACTCCGAGCTCAAGGGAGCCGAAGCGAGTGCGGGTGGCGGGGTCCTTCTGCAGGAAGTTCTTGATTTCCTGATCGATGGAAATACCGCTCGCCCAGCCTGCCGGGGTGTCGCTGCCGCCCTGAACGTTGCCGGGGTAGAGTTCGATGCCCGTAAGCAGGCAGCCGATCCCACGCATGTGGTTATCGCCGTCCCCGCGAACACGGTCACAGACGCCGTGAAGGATCAGGGTCCGTTCCTTCAGTGCTTCCAGCGGCTTCAGGCTCTCCTTGAGCGTGGTGAGAGGTCCCTCCTCGTCCGGCCAGAAATTGGTCGGCACCACACCGTTCGGGCTGAACACCACGACCAGCCGCTGCTTGCGGCGGGGCGGTTCGGCGGCCAGGCCCGGCAGGTTCAGGATAAAGGGGAGCGCGGCGCTGCCGATCCCCACATCCCGGAGGAACTCACGTCGGTTTCGAAGGTTGCTCACGAAAACTCTCCCTGATGCCCTGTCCTAGCCCTGCCGGCTTAGGGCGTTGACCGCGATCGATTCCAAAATCTGTCGACGGATGCTGAAGCCGTCCGAGGCCAAGGCCTTTTGAAGCTGAGGCAGCGCTTCCGGGCCGTATGCCCGGATCGGCTGCTTCACCAGGTACTGGAAAAACTTCTCAACGAACGCCGCTTGCGCCTCCTCACTTTGAGTGAGGAATGTCGCCAACTCCCGCGCGCCCTGGAACCGCACGACTTTGCCGCTGCGGGTTTCATAACTGCCGCGAGTGTCCACCGGCTTGCCGTTATCCTGCTCGCGAAGACGACCGATCGCGTCAAATCGCTCCAGGGCATAGCCGAGGGGATTGATCATGTCATGACACCGGGAACAGGCCGCCGGTTTCGTCTGCAAGTTCACACGCTCACGGGTGGTGAGGCCGGGGTGGAGGGATGGCGCGATGGGGGAGACCGCGATCGGCGGCGGCTGCAGCACCCGGCCCAACAGATTGCGTGCGATGAGCACCCCACGATGGATCGGTGACGTGGCGTCGAGGTAGGCGAAGCTGGAGAGAATGTACGGGTGGCTCAGGATTCCCGCTCGCTCCGACTCCTCCAGCGACACCGCCTGGAACGGCGCGTTCTCCGGCAGATTGACGCCATAGAGTTTTGCCAGGCGGCCGTTCAGGTACACCTTGCTGGTCAGCAGCAGTTCCCGGAAGTCCGACTTCTCACTCCACACCACATCGTCCAGGGTCAACTCGAGCGACGTCCGCAGGTCGTTGGCGACCGCCGAGTCGAAGCCGGGATAGGCCTTCGCATCCTTCGCGAGGTCGGGGTGATGATCCACCTTCAGCCACTGCAGGAAGAAGTCGCGCACCTTGGAACGAGCGCGAAGGTCGCCGAGCATGCGATCAGCCTGCTTGAGCACCTGCTCGCGGCTGGAGAGTTCACCCGCGCCCGCCGCTCGAAGGAGCTCGGCGTCAGGGATGGAGTCCCAGAGTCCAAAGGACAGGCGCGCTGCGGTATCGTACGCGTCGGGCTGGGCCGTGCGCGCCTCTCGGAAGAGGAAGCGGGGCGACTTCAGGACGAGGAGGATCGTTCGCTTGACACCGGTTTCGAGGTCCGGCGCCCCGGCAAGCTGGCGCTCGACAAAGAGCGACTCCAACTCGGGCGTCAGCGGGCGTCCGAAGGCGCGGGTAGCGAACTGCACGCAAAAGGCGCGAGCCTTCGTTGCGCGCTCGGCCGACGCTTCATCGGCGCCGATGAACTGGGTCAGGCGTCGGGCCACATATCCTGCGGCATCGATCGCAGCTTCGGTGGTGGCGTCGGACCACGCCTTGGAGACGGACGAGCCCCGTTCGTAACCCAGACTGCGATCATCGGGAGGGAATGCCGTCGCAGCAATGTAGGCCTCCGGCAGCGTTACCGTCGAGAGCGCCCGCTGAGGGATCGCCTCCGGTTCTGCCTTGGGGCAACGCCACTTCAGGGAGAGCCGCGCCGGACCCACCGGGCGGTCCTTCAGCTTGGGGGTGTCGTCCACCCCCTGGTTCGCCTTGGAGAACTCGAGGCGGATGGGATAGGCGCGACCGCCGACCAGGAACAGGTTGGAGCGGTACTCCGTGTCGTTTCCGGACTTCACCCAGGCGTCAACCAGCGGCGTGCGCAGATCGTTCACCCAGAGCCGCGCGGCGTGGCCGGTTTGAACGATGAACTCGTACTCACCCGTCTCCGGAGCGATCACCGAGCCGTCCCAGCGGATGGAGAACTGGTGTGGGTCGAACCGGTCGCCGAAGGGGACGTTCTTGCCCCAATCGAAGTCAATCTGCGGGTCAACTTTCTGGGTCACCCGCTCGTTGCCTCGGAAGCGGCGAGTCTTGTAGTAGTCGGCGCGCAGCCCGCGCTCGGCGGTGAGAGTCGGTCCGCCCCGGAAGCTGCCGATCAGGTCGGCGACGGCATTCCGATACTGACGCACGGTCAGGCGCGAGAGTTCAACGCGGGGGGGTCGATTGCGGGCCTGAGCCACCGGTGAATAAAACGCCTCGTGAATGTAGGCAGCCACCTTAGCCGCATCGGCCGGCGGACACTTCTTCTTACCCGGCGGCATGTTGGCGCCGATGTAGCGGGACAACTCATTCACCGACTTGTCGCCGATGAGCGGCTTCTGGTAGGCCCTGGATCCTTCGCCGGCGCCTCCATGGCACGCTGCGCACTGTTTTCGATAGACGGCCTGACCGGGCGCTGCAGGCGAACTCACGGCAGCAGCGGCCCCGCCGGACTTCAAAGTCGGAGACTTCGTCCCTGGCCCCGCCCCAGCGGGCTTCCTTTGAACGGCCTGCGCGTCGAGCATCCCGGCTCCCGCCACGAGAGCGAGAACCAACGCGGCCGAGGCTCGCGCTATCTGCTGGGGTGAAACGGCAGCCATACTCCAGGGCCCTCTAGTTCCGATCGAGCGGGTCGACGCATGATCGTCCATGATGGACGGACTCACCTATTAAGATGTTACCACCGATGAAACCGGACCCGGTTTGAGACTCCGGGGAGAACGTCACCGCAGGGCGCGAATAGCCCGACAGCAATGGGCTCAGCCGTTGGTCATGGAGGTCCGAATCGGGATTCCGCTGGGGTTGGACAACACCCGGATCTGTGTACCGGGGCTCCCCTGCTCATAACTGATCTCACACCGGCCCTGTTGTCCATCGCCGATCCACACAGAGAACCGGCGAGTTACCAGGTAGCCGGGTACGACCAGTCGTCCGGATCGGGGGAGTTCCAGGGATGCGCCGCCCTGCGACTTCACATCCGGCAAGAACAGATCGTCCCCCTTTACCAGGTCGGGGACGCCGGTTCGGTAACCGTGCTTTCAACGAACCGCGTCCAACTTGCGGCTGATGTGTGTGTGGGTGTTCCGCAAGCCGGCTAATCGCCGGGCCTCCACGAACGCCTCAATCATGTCCGCGGGGCACATCACCTCCTCTTCATCCCAGAAGAAGTGGAAGCGAGTCCCGCGGGCATTGGTCGCAGCCGGAATGGCGTTTCGAGCCGCGTAGATGTGGGGCAGTTGATCGGGCGGCCCGCCCAGCGCCGCCTCCATCTTCATGTTGCAGTCGGGGCGGCCCTTGCTGCGATGCCAGCCGCCGTAATCCACCACCCCGAAAAAGGAGATGCAGCACTGGAACATGTCCGGGAAGCGGACGCCGCAGAACACGGCATTCCCGCCGCCGCCGCTGTAGCCCACCACGCTGATGCGGGTCGGATCCACCTCGGCGGGATACTTGCGGATGACTTCTCGGATCGCATCCACGATGTCGTGGGTATCGAGTCCGCCGCTGTCGAACTTGCCCGCCGATTTTCCCCGCCCTCGCATGTCGGGGGCGACTGCGAACACGCCCCGTGCGGCGAGCTGCTTTGCATCCGCGGTGACCGCGGTCCGATCCCCACTGAACCCGTGCATCACGGCGAGGACAGGCTTCCTCTTGCCATCGGGCTGGTAGAAGGCATCAGCGATCAGCGGTCCCGTCCGGTCGACGGTGCTCACATACTGAAAGGTCTCGGCACGAGGCTCGGCGTTGGCTCCAAGTGCGTACACCGGTGAGTGCCCGAGAGCACCGAGAACGGCAAGGGTCTGCCTGCGATTCATGGGACCTCCTACACGGCGCTGCCGGGGGTGGATCTGAGTGAGCGACGCTTCGGCCGGGCGGGGCCCCTAGTTGCGGGAACAGCTCCCGGGCCCACGAGGGTCGCCGCAGGCGCCGCACGGGCTCACGGGCATCGGAGCGGCTTCCTTGCGGCCGCCGCCAACAGCGAAGGTCGAGAGCTTTCGGGTGAGGTCCGAACCGCTGCAGCGTGGACACTCCGCGGTTCGGCTTGAGGAAACCAGCGCCTCAAAGCGGCTGGAGCACTGATTGCAAACGTACTCGAAGAGGGGCATGGGGGTTCTCCATCCGACTCGCCGTCGGAGAGCGGCCGGCAGCGAGTTCAACTCGAGGGCGGCACGGGTCGAAGGGACAGCCGGTAAACAAAGTCCGCCTGCGCCCGATTCTCACCGTCGAAGACTTCGATGAGATAGTTTCCGTCTTCCGGAGCGACAAAGTCCAGACCGCAGTCCCGACCTCGATCCACCACGGCACGAAGCCGGGCGCCGCGCGGGTCCCGCACACGGACCACCCCTTCCAGGGGCGACCCGATTCGGTGGGCGAAGAGCTCGATTCGCCACCGTTGTCCCCGAGCGCTGTGAAACTGGAACACGTCGGCCCCGTCTCCATCCAGCTTCCCCTTCACACTGGCGCCGTTCATCGGGAGCGCCTGGGGAGCCAGGAGGGAATTGTTGGGCTCCCGCTCGTCAATCTCCGGCGCCGGCGTTTCGACGAACAGGCGCAGCGTCTCCATGGTCTGGTTGGGAAACTCCAGCACCACGCTGCGGGGTCCGGTCGGCGCGTCGGCCAGCACCTCCACGTCAAGTTCGCCACCTTCGGCGGTGGAACCGGCAACGTAGACGCGCACATCTCGCGGCTCCGCGGCTACCACGGCGCCCGCGAGGCTCCGGCCCTTGACTTTCACTCGCGTTGTTCGGCCCGGCAAAAGCCAGTCCGGTCCGGCCGGCTGCACGTCGGCGAGAGCGGCTCTCAGAAACCATGCGAGCGACAGCGCGAGCGCGAATGGGATGCCCAGTCGTCTCATCGCGAGACTACCGCGAGGGGGAGCGCGGCGAGCGGCCGGCTTCCATCGAGGGGTCCGACGCTCACCCGGCCGTCCGAGCTCCCGCAGGCGATTCGCAGTCCGTCGGCGGAGATGTCCACGGCCTGGATCCAGCCGCCAGACGTCGTCAACTCGCGGAGTTGCGATGAACCGTCGCCGTTGAGCAGTCGAACCTTTCCGTCAGCGCAGCCGACTGCAACCGCAGAGCCCATCGGGTTCACCGCCAGCGACGTCGGCTGAGCCGGAAGCGTACGGGACCTCGGCGCGGCGCCGCCGGGTTGAGCCGCCAGATGCCACCATCGAACCTGTCGATCGACGGAGGTCGTAACCACCAGCTCCGACTTGTTCGAGAAGTCTGCCCCCAGTACCGGCATGGGGTGAGAGAAGGAGTTGACTCGCTTGAGAGTGTCGGCGTCGTACAACTTCGCCGTGCGGTCGCTCCCGGCGGTAAGGAGCCAGCGGCCGTCGGGGCTGAACTGGGTTGCCATCACGGCCTCCACGTGATCGGAGAGGAGTTTGAAGTGAACTCCGGCCCCGTCCATCCAGACCGAGACCGAGCGATCCATGGAGCCGGCGGCGAGTCGCTCCTTCGTCGGATGTGCTGCCATCGCCATTGCGACATCCCGGAACGCAGTGAGTATTCGAGCTGTGGCCGCGGGGACTCCGTTCGTATTCAGGCCCCAGGCTCGAATGGTTCCGCTCTCACCCGGGATCCCGCCTGCCGCCAGGAGCGATTGCTGCCTCCAGCGAATGCAGGCTACCTGACCCGGCGAGGGCAGCACGGCAGCAGGACCGCCGCCGTCTAGGGACGCCACCTCCACCCGCCCATAGCGCCCTACCGCGATCCGGTCACCGGACGGACTGAACGCCAGCGCGGTAACGGCGGATGGCGTGGGGGCGGCAGCCCAACTCGAGGCAGCCAGCCCGGCTCCAACCGCACATAGGACGACGAGGACGGACCGCCACACACTAGCCATACAGTTCGTGGATGGGCGCCGCGTCGGGCGGCAGCACGCGAACCGGTCGAGCCTGGGGAGTGTGAAGTTCCTTGTGGAAATCGATGCCCACCGCGTCGTAGAGCGTTGCGGCAACATCTGGGGGACGCACGGGTCGGTCCAGCACGTATTCGCCCCGGGCATCGGTCTTCCCAATGACCTGTCCGCCGCGCACACCGGCGCCGGCAAACAACATGCTTCCGGCATTTCCCCAGTGGTCCCGCCCGGCATCTTTGTTGATCTTGGAGGTTCGACCAAAGTCGCCGTAAACGGCAACAAGCGTGTCCTTCAGGAGTCCGCGCTCATTCATGTCCTTCAGCAGCGCCGCAAGCGCCTGGTCGAACGGCTTCAGCATTCGGTCGCAACTTTCGAAAATCTTCGCGTGATGATCCCACGCACTGTATTGAAGAAAAACGAAGCGGACCCCGGACTCGATGAGGCGGCGGGCCAGGAGAGCTTGCCGTCCCCATCGTTCGGTCTTCCCATATGCGTCAAGGGTCTTCTCGCTCTCTCGCGTCAGGTCGAACGCGAGGCGGGCATCTTCGGAGAGCACCATCTGAGCAGCCCGCTGGTAAAAGCTGTCCATCGCCTTCAGGTCGGGACTGTTCCCGACTTTGCGGGCCAGTCCGTCGATGGCGGCAAGCACCTGATTGCGGCGTCCCAATCGAGCCCGGTCGACGTCCGCCTGCAGGGCCAGATTGGTGACCTTCCACCCCGGCTGGGCCGGGTCGCCCGACTTGAACGACTCGTACTGCTCGCCCAACCACGCCGACTTCCCGAGTTCCCAGGTAAACGAGTGGTTCCGAGGAACGGCGACATAGGGTGGAAGGGAGTTTTGCGCGCCCAGTTCGTGATGCACAATGGCGCCGATCGCGGGATAGTCACCGCCCTGCATCACCCCATAGTTGCCGGTGAGCATCCATTGGGCGGCCGTCTCATGGTGATCCGAGCCGGCTACCTGCGAGCGGACCAGTGCGAAGAGATTGGAGCAGGCCGCCAGCGACGGCATCTGGTCGGAGAAGCGCACGCCTGGAGTGCGGGTGTCGATCTGGCCGTACTTGCCGCGGATCTCTTCCGGCGCCTCCGGCTTGGGGTCAAATGTGTCGTGGTGGGTGATGCCCCCGCCGAGGTACACGAGCAAAATGCTCTTCGCTCGGGGCGCCGCCGCCTGGGCTCTTTCGGCCCGGAGCAACTCCGGCAAGCTCAGCCCGAGCACTCCAAGCGAACCGGCGCTGATGAAATCGCGTCGACGGATCCCATCGCAGCAGGGTGAATTCGTCTTTCCGATCCAGCTCAGCATGTGCCGCTCACTCTCGTAATCCCATCTAGCAGGTAGAACCCGACTCGGGCCCGATGTTTCGATCCGTTCCCGAGCAGGTTCTAATGCTGGAACATGAACTCTTTGGTGTTGAGCAGGGCCCACAGGACGTCCTGCAGCGTCTCTTCGAGGCTGCCCGAAGCGCCGAGCGCCACCGTCAATCGAGTCTTCTCCGGGGCATCCGGCGGCCGAGCCAGCGCCATCAGGAACAACTCATCCACCAGCTCTCCCAGGGGTTTACCCGACTTCGCCAATCTCGCGATCGTCCCGGAAGGATCCTTCAGTTTGGCCTGCAAGGCATCGCCATTGAACAACGCCAGAGCCTGCGAGAGGCTGGGAGCCGCAATCCGCTCGCAGTCGCACGGCATCACGCGCGGAGGCCGTCCGAACGTGTCGAGCGCGATGGAGGGGAGTTCCGTGTCGCACAGTTCCTGAGCGCGCGTACCGACGGGGTACGTCGCGAAGCGGTCCGGTGAGCCGGTGACCTGTGCTACCGCATCAAGGATCTCCTCGGCGACCAGACGGCGAACCGGATAGCGCGAAAAGAAGCGGGTATCGATCCGGTTTTCCGGGATCGCGGTGCTGGATGCCTGATACGTGTGGGAGTTCAGGATGAGTCGGTAGACTTGTTTGAGGTCCCACCGGGCGGCGACCAGCGACCGGCTGAGAGCTTCCAGGAGGCCGGGGATGCGGGGTGGATTGGTGCTGCGGAGGTCGTCCACCGGATCGACAATCCCGCTGCCGAACAGGCGCGCCCAGATCCGATTCACGATGTTCCGGCTGAACATCTCGCTTCCGGGGCCCGTCAGCCAGCGTCCCAGTTCTGCACGCCGATCCGATCCTCCCGGCTGCGGGGCCGTCAGGGGCGAACCATCCAGTTGTCGGGCTGCGACGGGCCGATTGGTCCGCGGATGCATCACGACGAACGGATCGTCTGCAACCAGAGTCTCCGGGATCGGATCTGTCTTGCCGGCGCCGTTCACCCCTGAGAACAGCGCGGCAAACGCGTAGTAATCATCCTGGGTGTAGCGCTCGGTGGGGTGGTTGTGGCACTTCGCGCATTGGATGCGCTGACCGAGAAACACCTGTGCCGTAATCTCACCGGTCAGTTCGTGGTGACGCACCCACCCTCGCGCCCCCGGGCGGGACATCTGCCGGCTGGCCCACCACAGCGTGGCCGGGTTCTCGGAAGTCGGACCCTTTGCGGTCAGTAGATCCACGACGAGTTGATCCCAGGGCCGGTTCTGAAGGAACTGCTCCGTCAACCATTGATGAAGCGCCAACGCAGCCTTGCGCCCCATGTGCTCCTTCCGCATCAGGAACAGATCCGACAGCTTCAGGGCCCAGACCGAGGCATACTCCGGCCGCCGGAGGACCTGCTCGATGAGCCGGCCCCGGCGGTCGGGACGAGTATCCGCGAGGAAAGCCCGGGCTTCATCGGCGGTGGGGAGCACGCCGAGCACGTCGACGTAGACTCGGCGAAGAAACTCCGAGTCGGTGCATGGGGGACTGGGTCGGAGGTTCAACCCCCGGAGCGCTGCAAACACGTGTCGGTCGACGTCGGTCCTCTCATCAGGGAACGGGCGCGGCCGCGAAACTGGAGGGGCCGGATAGGCGACCGTGACCGGAAAAGAGACCAGTCGGTCTCGATACTTCGCCTGGATTGCCGTCGAGCCGGGGCCGGCTGCGGTGACGATCCCGTCCTCGGTGACGGTAGCGACAGCGTCATCGTTGGAGCGAAAGACGGTGAGATCCGTGACGTCGCGAGACTCTCCGGAGTTTGACCTCGACCTCACCTGCAGGTGCTGGGACTCGCCCCGATCCAGCCGCCTCGGCGCAGGCGCCACCGTGAAGGCGACCGGCTGGGGCACGTCGTCCAGTGGAGCTCCGGCGGCGAGCCAGGCGAGAAGCAGCCGGTGATCGCTGCTATTCGGCTGGATGCGCTTGCCCCCGCCGTGGGGGAGCTCACCCAGCGGCTTCCGGAGGAGCAGGCTCTTCCCAGGCTCACCCGGAGCGATCCGTCGACCGGCGAGCTGACGGGTGATTTCATCGAAGTCCTGGTCGGGAGCGTACCCCCTGAGGGAGAGGCGGAAACCCCCTTTGCCGGAGTTGGCCCCGTGACAGGTTCCCGAAGAGCAGCCCAGACGCGCCAGGAGGGGCACGATTTCCCCCTTGAAGGAAGGGATCGCCGGCCCCGCTCCGAGCTTCACAATGATGGGCACTACCGCAGTCAGGCCTCGTGCGGTGATCTTCAATCGACCCACCCCAGAGCGGATCGGCGCCAATCGAGCGCCCTCGAGCAGGAAGTTGGCGCCGGCCGTCGGAGTGAGGCTTGCCGATGCTGTCAGATCGCGCACTCGCCCGGAGGCCGTAGTTCCCAGTACGAGTAGGCCAGCGCGCTCCGTGGGGGAGGTGAGGGTGACACTCGCCGGCGTGACCACTAGCCGCGTGATCCGCTCTGGGTGAGGTGACTTACTGTGAGGAGCAGCGGCAGCCGGGCCTGTCACGAGTGCGGTGAGGAAGGCTGCGGTCCACAGGGCTGCGGTCGACAGGGCTGCGGACAGTTCGCGCCCGGGGCATGTGGTCGAAGACATGGATAGATCCATGGGTACCGTGCGAGCATTCGGCTGTAGATTCCTTCGTCACGCTCTGCCCTCGCCGTAGTCCGGGTCTGGGAACTCGCCAAGTCGAATCCCAACATCTGATCGCGATCTCACGCGGTATAACGGGAGCACGCGGAGCGAGGTGGGGAAGATTCATCTCGGGAGATCTTGAGTGCGTGTATTTGTGACGGGCGCAGCCGGATTTGTGGGGAGTCGACTTTCGAGGGCCCTGATGGATCGGGGGGACACCGTCCTCGGGTTCGATAATTTCGATCCGTACTATGAGCGACGGCACAAGGATCGCCACCTCCTGGACCTGCTCGAGGACTCTCGATTTGGGCTGGTGGTGGGAGATCTGCGCTCCTCGGAGGAGGTCGATCGCGCCCTGATCGGGTTTCAACCCGACGCGGTGGCGCATCTGGCCGGGATGGCAGCCGTGCGCTACAGCGTGGAGCATCCGCTGGTCTACAGCGACGTCAACGTTCAGGGCTCTATTCACGTCCTCGATGCCGCTCGCCGGTGTGAGACGAACCCGTCTGTAGTTCTGGCATCAACCGGCTCGGTGTACGGCTCCGACACCAAGGTTCCCTTTTCCGAGGAGTCGCCCGCGGTCCGACCTCTGGCGCCGTATCCCGCAAGTAAGCGGGCGATGGAACTCTTCGCCTACACCTACTCTCATCTGTGGGGCGTCCCCACCACGGTGCTGCGGTTCTTCAATGTCTATGGCCCCCACGGCCGGCCGGACATGATGCCCTGGAAGTGGGCCCAGCAGATCTCGGCGGGCGAGACGCTGACGCTGTTTGACGCCGGACGGCTCAAGCGAGACTGGACCTTCATCGACGACATCGTGAGGGGCTTCATCGCGGCTCTCGACGCACGCCTCACCGGTGACGTGATGAATATCGGCTGCGGAAACCCCGTCGAGAACCTGCGATTTGTAGAGGTGCTGGAGCAGTTGCTCGACAAACAGGCCCGGGTCATCGACGTGCCGGCCCCACCGTCGGAACCACGGATCACCTTCGCGGACATCACCCGGGCGGGCGAGCGGCTGGGCTATCGACCGCAGGTTCAGGTGGAGGAGGGTCTGTCCCGGTTTGTCGCCTGGATGCGGGAAGTCGGCGAGCTTCCATCGTAGCCGGGTGGGTTCGGCGTCAGGCGGCGCGCCGTCGCCGGGCTTCCAGCACGACCAGAAGCACGCCGATGTCGGCGGGGGTGACGCCGGGGATCCGGCCCGCCTGCCCGGCGCTCCGGGGCTGTACGGCGAGTAGTTTTTCCCGACCCTCAGATGAGAGGCCGTTCACGAGCCCATAGTCGAAGCCTGCGGGAATGGGAAGCTGCTCAAGGCGAGAGAGTCGCTCCACTTCCAGAAGCTGCCGCTCGATATAGCCGGCATACTTCTCCTCGATTTCCACCTGCCGCATGGTCCAGCGATCGAATGCCCCAAGTTCCGGAAACAGCTCGCGGGCCAGGTCGAAGTCCACGTCGGGACGACGCACGAACTGCGCCCCGGATGCCTGCCGCTCCAGCGTGACCGGTCCGCGGCTCCCGACAAAGGCGAACCCCTCGGGAACGTGGCGCCGGCGCACCGCCGTGTGGGCCAGCTCCACCTGTCGGCGTCGTTCGCAATGCAGCTCCCAGCGCCGATCGTCCACCAGACCGATTTCTCGGCCCTTCGAGGTGAGCCGCAGGTCGGCATTGTCGTGGCGAAGCAGGAGACGATGCTCGGCCCGTGACGTGAGCAGGCGGTATGGTTCCCGGGTGCCGCGAGTCACAAGATCGTCGATCATCACTCCGATGTACGACTCGGCGCGGGACAGAGTGAACGGTCCGGCCGCCGGATGCATCACACGGCGAGCGGCGTTGATGCCGGCGATCAGGCCCTGACCCGCCGCCTCCTCATAGCCGGATGTGCCGTTGATCTGACCCGCAAGGAACAGGCCCGAGATGCGGCGGGTCTCCAGCCAGGGGTGAAGCTGGGTGGGAAGCACGCAGTCGTACTCCACCGCATAGCCCGGTCTGAGCATCTCGCAGGCTTCGAGGCCGGGAATGGTGTGGAGAAACTCCAGTTGAATCTCGGCGGGAAGGCTCGTCGACATCCCCTGGACGTAGACCCATTCGGTCTTCCAACCCTCCAACTCCAGAAAGATTCCGTGCTGTTCGCGCTGAGGGAAGCGAACGACCTTGTCTTCGATGGATGGGCAGTAGCGAGGGCCGACGCCTTCGATGTGCCCCCCGTACATCGCGGAACGATGCAGGTTGGTTCGAATGACGTTGTGGGTCGCGTCATTGGTGTAGGTCTGCCAGCATGGGAGGAGCTCTTGCTGGGACAGGCGGTCGTGCAGGTAGCTGAACGGCTCGGGCTCGGGATCGGACGGCTGGAGCAGCGTCCGGTCGAGGTCTATGGAGCTGAAGGCAATCCGGGGCGTGGTGCCGGTCTTGAAGCGGGCGGTCTCAAATCCCAGAGCGTGCAGTGAGTCGGAAAGGGAGACCGACGGCGGCTCGCCGTGGCGCGCCGCGGGAGTCTTGCGATCGCCTTCGTGACAGAGTCCGCGAAGAAACGTGCCCGTGGTGAGGATGACGGCCGGCGCGAGAAACTCCACGCCGCCTTCGCACCGGAGCCCGACCATCCGGCCGTTTTCCACCATGAGCTCTCGAACGGTCGCCGCTCGGACCGAGAGCCCGGGCTGCGACTGCAGCGTGCGGGCCATTTCCGCCGGGTAGAGCTCCTTGTCGGCCTGCGCTCGGAGCGCCTGGACGGCTGGGCCCTTGCCGGTGTTGAGCATCCGCATGTGGGTCAGTGTGAGATCGGTGTTGATCCCCATCTGGCCCCCGAACGCGTCGATCTCCCGGACCACATGCCCCTTTGCCGGACCGCCGACGGAGCAATTGCACGGCATATGGCCGATGTTGTCGAGGTTGACGGTGAGCGCCAGCGTGGATGCTCCCATCCGCGCCGCCGCGAGCGCGGCTTCACAGCCGGCATGCCCGGTTCCCACCACAATCACGTCGAAAGACTCTGCCATGCTGCCCTCGCGCCCCGGCGGGGCGTACGTGGATTATACGGAGGGGAGCCGCACGGTGGAAGTGACGCCGCCGCATCCGGGCTGCTGGTGTCAGAGACGTCGGGCGCCCGCGAGAAAGGTCTCCACCAGTCGACGGGTTGCCAGCTCGATGAGGCCCGGCGCCCGACCCATAGCTTCCTCCAGCGACATGGGACGCGGCACGATGGATGCCACGGATGAAATGCCGGCTGCCCGGTAGTCTCCCAAGTCGTCGCCGACGGAGCCGGCGAGCGCCAGCACCGGGACCCCCGCCTTTGCGGCGCGGGCGCCGATGCCGGTCAGCGTCTTGCCGAACGCGGTGGTCTGGCGGTCGATCTTGCCTTCCCCCGTGAGAACGAACGAGGCGCCCTCCAGTTGTTCATCGAATCGCACAGAGTCGAGAACGAGATCCACTCCCCGTACCAGGCGGGCTCCGAGGAAGGCCTGAAGCGCGAACCCGAGCCCACCCGCGGCGCCCGCCCCGGGAAGCTCGCGGCAGTCCTTCCCCAACGCCTCGGCGACCACATCCGCGAAGTGGCCGAGAGCATCACCCAGTTCCGCAATCATTTCGGGGGTGGCGCCCTTTTGCGGGCCATAGATCGCGGATGCGCCCTGCGGACCGGTGAGAGGGTTGGTGACATCGCACGCCACGACCCACTCTCGGCCCGGCGGCAGCGACAAACCGGTTAAATCGAGCCGGTGGGCTCTCGCCAGTTCACCACCTCCAGGACCGATCTCGTTCCCGTCGCGATCGAGAATGCGAACCCCCAACCCGGTGAGGAGCCCGGCGCCTGCATCGTTGGTGGCGCTTCCTCCAATCCCGATGAGGATGCGGGATCGGCCCGATTGAATTGCGGACCGTACCAGTTCACCGGTCCCCCGAGTGTCGGCTCGGAGGGGGTCTCGCTCGGCGGGCGTCAATCGCGAGAGGCCGGAGGCTTCCGCCATCTCGACGAAGGCGGTATTTCCATCGCCGAGGAGTCCCAGCCGGGCCGAGATGCTTCGTCCGAGCGGATCATCGACCGTCGCCGTCTCGTAAGAGCCACCGGTGGCCTCCACGAGCGCCTCCAGGGTCCCCTCGCCGCCATCGCCCACCGGCAGCAGAGCGACCTGGCCATCTGGGACCGCGGCCCTGACGCCGGCGGCCATGGCTCGCGCGACGTCCGGAGACTTCAGACTCCCTTTGAAACTATCGGGCGCGATGAGCACCTTCATGAGGCGACTCCCATTACTCGGTGGCGCTGCCGAGCACCAGGATGAAGTTGTAAACGGCGTGCACCAGGATTGAGGTGCTGGTGTTGGTTCGCGCCCTCACCACACCGAGAGTAGCGCCCACGATGAAGACCACGATCAGGCCATCCAACCCATATTGCGGCGCGTGCAGCGAAGTGAAGAACAGATTGCTCGCCAGGATCCCGACCCGCGGCTGCAGAAGTCCCCGGATCGCCAGTTCCTCCTGGATTCCCGCGCTGACGCCCACCGCGAAGGCGCCGAGGGGGTTCTTCAGCGACTGCATCATCGAATCAAACGTCTTCTCATCCGTTCCAGGCACATTCAGCGAACCCAGGAGCGATGCCAGCAACTCTTCTGACGAGAGGACGACGATGACCAGAATCGCCGCCGCAGCCAGCCCCCCGATCAGTTGCTTCAAGGTAGGCATTACCACTCCCAGACGCACCAGCGTTTGGCGAAACCCCCGGAAACTGCCCCAGCCCGCCGCCACCAAAAGCGCCGGCACCACCAGAAAGGTGCCCTGAAGCAACTCCTGAGCACTCGTGTTCGAGGCGGCGGCGCGAATACTCTCGTTTCCCAGTCGCACCAACTCAATCATGAGTGGGCGGCCGCCGGACAGCGCGAGTTGCCCGAACAAGAGGAAGCTGATGGAAACGGATGCCGCCAGCGCTAATCGGTGTGAGAAGCGGCTCGGATCGATCGGAGTGAGGCGGGCTGCAAGCCGGCGGCTAACCGGATGCAGCATCACGATGGCGATGGCGAGAGCGGCGCCCCCAAGCAGAGTGATCGAGAGATCCGTGGGCAACCCGTGCGGAGGCGGGACCCCCGCCGGCATGGGGGCACTCTGGGCGCGCTCCACGCGGACCTGGTGAGCGAGGAAGCCGTAGGCCCCGGCTGCCAGGGAAACAAGGCTCAGGACCCAGAGCACACTCATCACCCGACTCGCTGCGAGGCGATCGGCTGCACGCCCCCAGGCGGCCAGTGAGACAAACGGGAGAGTGATCACCAGTTGCTCGAGGCTGGAGTCCCCTGCCGCCAGCAACAGCGCCGCCAGCGACAGCCCCCCGACCCACTGCGAGCGCAGATAGGGCGAGATCCCTTCCAGGGGCGCAGGTAGAAGTGGGACGGGCGGCAGCGGAGGCGGTACGATCCAGCCCTCGGCGGTCTCGGAATCCTCATCCACCGCTGCCGGCGGGAGAGGCGGGGGAGACACGATCCCTCTATCGCCAGACTCAAAGGCTGTGTCCACCGCCTCTCGGTTGCCGGCGGTGGAATCGGAACTCATGAGAGGCGAATCACCTGGCCGGTGCGGGCTGACTCGTAGGCCGCCTCGGCGACGGCAACATTTCGTCGACCCTCATCGGGTGGAATCGGCACGGACCCGGTTCCGCGAATCGCTTCGAAGAAGAGCCGCAGCTCCTTGCGAAGGGGATTCTCCACCCGGATGTCGGCCACCCTGATCGTTTGAACCTCATCTTGCCGCCGAGCCCAGCGAATCTCCCCGGCCCCGAACCCGTCCGTGTAGACGATCGTCCCCTCAGATCCCTGGACTTTGCCCGACAGGTCCGGCACGGTGGCGACGGTGCTGGAGTGGAGCAGTCCGACGGCGCCCGAGGCAAACTTCAGCGATACGAAGTAGAGGCTGGGGTAGTCACACCCGTCGTCATTGAAGTGATTGGCAACGGCGTAGACCTCTGTCACTTCCCCGGCGACCTGAGTCATGAAGTCGATCTCGTGCGCGTTGACCGCCATCAGGAGACCGCCGGACATCGCGAGCGAGTTGCGCCAGGCATGGGGCCAACCATCCCAGCCGCCACCCATTCGGGTGATGGTGACACCCCAGGGATCGCCGATGGCGCCGGACCGAACGAGCTCAAGGATCTGCCACCAGCACGGGTAGTACCGCAGCACCTGGCCCACCATCAGAGTGACGCCCGCGGCTTCCGCAGCCCTCGACATGGCATCGCAGTCCGCCACGGTGGGCGCCATCGGCTTCTCAACAAAGATTTGGAGACCGCGCGCCGCCGCGGCTTCCGCGAGCGGACGGTGTTGAAACCCGGGTGTCGCAATGATCACCGCATCCAGCTTCACCCCTGACAGGAACGCGTCGACATCGGTGTAAGCGGGCGCCCCCAGCTCCTCCGAAGCCCGGTCGGCGGCCTCGGACGCGACATCGGCCACCCCGACCAGACGAGTTGAATCGAGGGTGATGAGTTGTCTTCCGAGGCTGCGGCCCATTCCGCCACAGCCGATCAAGCCTACCCGAGTCGGTTCCAATGCTGCCTCACTTCCTACCCGCGCCATCCACGGGTAGGGCAAACGCCACGAGTTCCTGCGGCGCTATGGATCCACCAATTGGTATCACCACGTACTGTCGGCCGCGCGCCATGTAGGTGATCGGCGCGCCACTGGCCGGCGCCGGTGAGCGCACTTCCTGAAGGAGTTTGCCGGTCGCCTTGTCGAAAGCGCGGATCCTGGGGGTTTCCTCGGGAATGTCATTGCCGAACCACGAACCCTCCTGCGCGGTGATGAGTAGTGTTTTTGTTACGACACAATAGCCGCGACGATTGCGACCCAGCGGCGGAAGCCCCAGGGCTCGGAGCGCCGGATGATCTCTCGGGCCGTCTCCGTGGATCGCCATCCAGCGATGATCTCCGGTGTTGAGATCAATGGCGGTGATCCGTCCGTAGGGTGGCCGGGTGATAGGAAGTCCGCGAGGGCCCTCCACATGGTCACCGCTCTCTTCCAACTTGTAATCCACGTCGGCCAGAAAGGACTTGGGTTTCTTCAGGGTCAACCACATCGGATTCGTGACGGAGGGCACATAGAGCCAGCCGCGCTCTGGATCCACTGCGGCGCCGGCCCACGACGCTCCCCCCACCCAGCCGGGGCTCTCGATTGACTTGCGCCCAACGACCGGTGGATTGTAGAGGGGGCCGTAATTGTAATCCTCGAGGATCTTCCGGGCTTCTTGCTTTAGTTCGGGGGTGAAGTCGATGATGTCGGCGTCGGTCAGGCCCTGACGGTCGAAGGGGGCCGGGCGCGTGGGGAAGGGCTGAGTCGGCGAGGTCTCTTCCCCAGGGATGCGAGATTGCGGCACGGGACGCTCCTGGATCGGCCAGAGCGGCTTGCCGGTGACGCGGTCGAACACAAAGCAGAAGGCTTGCTTGGTGACCTGCGCCACCGCTTTGACCCTTTTCCCGTTCAGGGTGACATCCAGCAGATTTGGAGCGCACGGCGGGTCGTAGTCCCAAACTCCGTGGTGAACGAACTGGTAATGCCACACACGCTTGCCGGTTCGGGCGTCCAGACAGACGATCGACTCACCGAAGAGACCGTCCCCCTTCCGGTGGCCTCCGTACCAGTCGTTGGTCGGGGTGCTGACCGGGAGGTAGATGTAATTGAGCTCGGGATCGTAGCTCATCGGCGCCCAGACGTTGGTGTTGCCGGTGTAGCGCCAGGAGCCGTCTTTCCACGTGTCGTTGCCGGTCTCACCGACCTGCGGGACCGTGTGAAAGGTCCACACCAGTTTGCCGGTGCGGGCGTCGTAGCCGCGCACGTCGCCCGGCGGCATTTCCTTGCGATCCTGGAAGTCGTCGACCGAACTCCCAACCACGACGACGTTTCCACAAATCATCGGGGGCGAACTCACGTACGTCAACTTCCGCGCTACCGGACGCCGAAGGTCTTTCGCGAGATCTACCGCTCCGCTGTCTCCAAAGGATCGCACGGGCTTCCCGGTGCCCGCATCCAGAGCGTAGAGCCGAAAGTCGCTGGCGGCATGAAAGATCCGGCGATCCTTCTTCCCGTCACGCCCGGCGCCCTCCCAATACGAAACCCCGCGATGCACATAGCCGAACGACTCGGGGTTGAAGGTCCAGAGCGTTTTCCCCGTGGAAGCCTCAATGGCACAGACCTGATTCAGGCTGGTGGGGACGTAGAGAATCCCATCCACCATGATCGGGGTGCCTTCGTTGGGTCCCGCTTTGAGGTCGGGTCGGCGCTTGAGAAGGCTATTGTCGGGGGAGTACCACCGCCAGGCCACCTTCAAGTCCTTGAAGTTGTCGGCCCGTATCTGATCGAGGGGGGAGTAGCGGCTTCCCATCGGGTCTGAGCCGTAGGTCCGCCACTCTCCGCTGGCGCCGGTGTCGGCGGGAGGTTGGGCCGGAGCGATCGAGGCGGTGACGGCGGCTCCCAGGCCGGCCAGGGCCATCATATAGGGTCTTGTTCGGGACATCGTCTCTGACTCCACCGTCGCACCGCAAGGGTCGGACGGCCCCTGTCTCGGCGGTTCGCACGGAATTGATTCGTTCATTGGCTCCGGGGGTTCCTGCCGTGTGGTCCACCGCGCTATTCTTCCATTACGGCGCTGCGGCCGTGATCGCAGGCACAGCCCCACCAATCACGCGTGGCGGAGAGTAACGAATGGATTCCAGCGCACCCAGTCCGTTTTTGTTTCTGGACACCCTGATGGGCTATCAGAAGACCGCGATGATCCGTGCCGCGGTAGAGTTGGATCTCTTCACAGCGATCGGTGAAGGGGCGTGCACGGCCGACGAACTGGCCCTTCGTCGGGGAGTCGCCCAGCGTGGAGTGCGCATCCTCTGCGACTCCCTGGTCATCGCCGGATTCCTCACCAAGTCGGACGGCGCCTACGGGTTGACTCCGGACAGCGCATTGTTCCTGGACTCTCGCTCGCCGGCATGCTTCACCTCGGTGATGGAGTTCCTTCTGTCGCCGACCATTGTGGAAGGCTACGATCGCCTCACGGATGCCGTTCGGCGGGGGGGAACGGCCCTGCCCCCGGGTGGGACGATGGCGCCCGATCATCCCGTGTGGGTGCAGTTCGCCCGGGCGATGTCGCCCATGGCCGGTCCGCTCGGCCGTGGCGTGGCTGCCGGCCTCGATCTTCGCGGCGTGACGGCGCCCCGAGTGCTGGACATTGCGGCGGGCCATGGGTTGTTCGGTCTCGCCTTTGCCGAACGGTATCCGGAGGGGCGGATCACCGCTCAGGATTGGGAGTCGGTGCTGGAGGTGGCCTCTGGAAACGCCTCCCGCATGGGGTTCCGGGATCGTCTCACGCTACTGCCCGGCAGCGTATTCGATGTGGATCTCGGAGGGCCGTACGATGTGGTGCTGCTCCCGAACTTTCTGCACCACTTCGACCCGGCCGTTTGCACCGAGCTGCTGAAGAAGGTGTTTGGCTCTCTCTCGCCGGGTGGGTGCGCCGTGGCGGTCGAGTTCGTGTCAAATGATGACCGAGTCACGCCCCCCGGGGCCGCGTCGTTCGCGCTCGTTATGCTGGCGTCCACGCAGTCAGGAGACGCCTACTCGTGGAACGAGTATCGCGAGATGTTCACCGCCGCCCGGTTTGTCGAGCTGGAACAGCTTCCGCTCCCTCCGAGCGCCGAGACAGCGGTCGTGGGGCGCAAACCGACCGCCTAATCAAAGAGTGCGCTCGTCGGATTTTGAGGTCCGGTCGGCGCGGAGGCCCACGATGTTTCTGCGATGTTCCCTACCCGCTCTGGCGCTGATCATCGGGCTCGTTTCAGCCCAGCCGGCGCCGGCACAGAAAGCGCCGGTCCAGAGCCCGCAGGCGCTAGAACTCCAGCGTCGGTTTGTACAGCAGTTCGATCGCCCGCGAGTGCCGTTGGAGACACGCCTCGTCTCGCGTGAAACACGGGCAGAACTGGTCGTCGAGCAGGTCTCGTTTGCCTCTGAGAGAGACATGCGCGTTCCCGCGCTGGTCGTGAGGCCGGCGAAGCCGGCGCGTCCCCTTGCTGCCGTGGTCTGCCTCCACGGGCTCGGGGGCAAGAAAGAAGGCATGCTGCCGTATCTGGAGGAGATGGCTCGGCGGGGCCTCCTCGCCATCGCCATCGACGCCCGGTGTCACGGGGAGCGCGCCGACGATCTGCGTGCCCGCATGGTCGAGACCTACAAGGGCGCCCCGGGCCGGCCCTACCTGTGGGATACGGTTTGGGACACCTGGCGGACGCTGGACTACCTGCAGTCGCGGTCGGATGTGGACGGCGCCCGGCTCGGCGTGATGGGGATCTCCCTGGGCGGGCACACGACCTGGATGGCCAGCGCGGATCCTCGAGTGAAAGTTGCTATTCCGTGCATTTCCGCCTGTTCATGGCGGTGGCAGTTGGAGATCGGCGGCTACGCTCAGCGCGTGAAAAACGTGTCGAAGGCTTATGAAGGCGTTGCGGCAGCGATGGGGGAGAAGGAGATCACCGCGCGCGTCGTCCGCGAAGCCTGGAAGAAGTGGCATCCCGGAATCCCGGAGACGTACGACTGCCAGGATCTCCTGGCGGCGTTTGCTCCCAAGCCCCTGCTCCTCATCAATGGAGACTCGGATCCGGTGGCGCCGCTCGAGGGGTTGAAGATCGCCCAGGCTACCATTTCGGCGGCGTATAAGAAGGCGGGATACCCGGAACGGGAGCAGCTCGATCTCGCCGAAAACTCGGGCCACACCATCACCGCATCCCAAAAAGAGGCGATCCTGAGGTTCCTCTGTCAGTGGCTTTGACGAAACGGGCTCGGGGGGAGGGAATCAACGCCGAGAGGCCTCGTTTTCCACCACTCGAGCCTCGACGATCGTTCGAATGAGCTCCAGTGGGAGAGGCGCCCCCACTGGAAACCGGATCGCGCCTTTGCTCGTTCCGTAGCCGGCCAGTTGCTCCTGGAATTGCGCCACCGTGTGTGAATTGCATGGATAGAGCGCACAGTGGCGGGCCGCGGCGCCGATCGACACAAGCGACCTCCCGTGGAGTCGAAACGTCGGAAGCTGGTAGCTGATGCACTCCACGGCGGCCGGCGCCACCTCCAGCACCACCTGCCGAAGTTCGCGAAGCATCGACTGTTTCTCGGGAGTAAGGGGCGCCAGGTAGTCCTCGAATGACTCGGGTGTTTGGGGCACAGGTTGTTCTCCGTCGGGCCAACGGGCCCGCGCGCCGCGGTCACACTTTGATCGGGCGGTTGATCTCGGTGCGGTAGGTGGAGGGGTCCAGCCCGGTTTCGGGACCGGACTGGTAGATCTCCCACGCATTTCCGATCAACTCAAACCCCTGCGCCTTCACCCACGCGTCGAATTCAGCCCAGGCGTCCCCAAGTCCCTCGTAGGGCCCCTGGTAGGTAGCCCGGAGCACGGTCGCGGCCGGCAGCCAAGAGCCGACGACCCGGCCCTCCGGCGTCACGGGAGCGGAGACCGGTACCCCGATCTCAAAGTCAAAGACGTCAGGGTCAAATCTCAGGTGATGCGAGAACCAGGCTCCGGTCGGCCCGATGCACTGCTTCGAAACGACCCCCATCAGTTCGGTGATGCCCGGTCCCATCACGTGCCGGATCTCCTCACGGGGAATGGTGAGTCGTATGACGGCGCTCAACTGTTCGGTGGTCTCTACGATTTGTGGTGGTTCCAGCATGGCTGTGAGTCCTGTTTTCGACGTGGGGGGAGCCGTCGCTTCGGCCCTCACTCATGGTGCGATTCTCGGCGCCTGTGGGGTACCCATCCAGCACCGTTCACCTCGCGCTGAGCGCCGCGTACGGTCCGAGCGGCTGCCCGGTGGAGACGGGAGCCGGCGGGAAGCGCGCCAGCGCGTGTTCACCCCGCACGGGGGGATCACGCGGGAATCCCCAGGCGGTTGGTGAACGGACATACCGGTGGACGGCGCCCGGATCTGGGCGCGTGGGGGAGTGACCAATGAAGATCACTGCGGTCAGGCCGTACTTGATGCGGGCCGTGGAGCGGAACTGGCTGTTTGTCAAAGTGGAGACCGACTCGGGGCTCCATGGGTGGGGTGAGGCGTCGCTGGAGCTGAAAGAGCGGACGGTGGCCCAGGCGGTGACCGACCTCGAGCCGTTCCTGATCGGGCAGGATCCGACGCGCATCGAGCATCTGTGGCAGATGCTCTACCGGCACGGATTCTGGCGCGGCGGGGTTGTGATTCTCAGCGCGATCAGCGGGATTGATCAGGCCCTGTGGGATCTCACCGGCAAGGCTTACGGGGTTCCCGTCTACAAACTCCTCGGCGGCGCGGTAAGAGATCGGATCCGCCTCTACACCCACGGTGGTCCGGAGCAGGTGCCCGCCATTCGGGAAGCCGGCTTCACAGCCGTGAAGAGCGGGCCGGGTGTGGACACCTCGGGGCCCCGCCACCACGAAGTCGCCTCGAAGTTCGCCGAGTATGTGCGGCGGATGCGCGCCGCGGGTGGCGATGACTTCGACGTTATGATCGACAACCACGGCACGAGCACGCCGCAGCAGGCGATCCAGATGCTCTCTGCGGTGGATGAACTGGGACTGTTCTTCTTCGAGGAGCCGTGCCCGCCCGACAACGTGGACGCGATCGAACCCGTGGCCCGGCGCGGCTTCAACACGCCGTTGGCCACCGGAGAGCGGTTGTTCACCCGGTGGGGCTATCGGTCCTTGATCGAGAAGCAGCTTGTGAGCGTCATCCAGCCGGATCTCTGCCATGCCGGCGGCATCTCGGAGGTGCGCCGAATCGCTTCGATGGCCGAGACCTATTACATCAAAGTCGCGCCGCACAATCCCTATGGCCCCGTCTCGACCGCCGCCTGCCTGCATCTCTGCGCGGCCATTCCAAACTTTCACATTCTGGAATACGTGTGGACCAACGAACCGTGGCGCTCGCGGGTCCAGAAGGGCGATCCCATGCGAAACGAGGCCGGCTACCTCTCCTTGCCCGACCGTCCGGGTTTGGGGATCGATCTCGACGAAGACGTCATCGCGTCTCGCCCCTACGAGCTCCAGGATGCGACGGCGTACACACGCTTCGACTCCGAGGGCGCCGTAGCGGACGCCTGACCCACGCTCGGAGAGGGATCTCCCGGCAGAAAACGCTTCACCCCCGACCTCCGCCCCCCGGTCGGGGGTCGGGATCAGCAGCCGAGGTCCCGGGTTGGGTTGATGTGTTGGCCGGGTGGGCATCCGAGATGAACACGGGGGCTCGGATGTAGCAGCGCCAGCCGTGGGCCGTTGCCTCGAGCGGAGTTGCGGTTTCCACCAACACACCCCTCGTCCATCGTGATCCCTGGGATTAACCCGAGGCTCCCGCGATGGGATTCCGCACGCAGGCCCCGCCAAGCCGGCCGACCCCTTCCGGTTGAGCACCTGCACAGTGAGCGAACACTCCCGCCTGACGGTAGAAACACCCTCGAAAGAACGGGAGGGCGAGGCTCCGACCGAGCCGCGAATCGTCCGCAGGGTCCATCGCCGCCGAATTGGGGTCGCCGCAGCCGGTCGATGAGACGGCAGTGGCCTCGCTCACCGGGCCGCCTTTCTTCGTTCCGCATTGTGGCGTGGACCGGGATGCCGGGACGAACGCGCCGGGGCCGCCCGGGATTGAAATCCCGGGCTACTTCGTGGAAGCCCTCCGGGCTGTGCCGGCACGCCCCCGGGGAGCGCCGGCATCTTGCCGGCCCCGTGCGCTTCCACCCAACGCTGGAGTTAGACCTTCTTGGAGCGAGACCACCCAGCGGGCCAAACCGCCATCACTTCCGCAGTGGTCGCGCGAGGGTCCGCCCCGTCGGCAGAGCGGGAACCCATCCATGGCGGCGTGGAAGGGGCGAGTTCCCCGGCGATGCCCCAGGCCGGGTTGAGGCTGGCCCGTCGGCCCGCAGTTTGGTCGCACGGGCTCTGATCTCGAAGTGCCGTCGTGGAACGCTGCCTCGATCGAAGTGAGGGTTCCACTGGCCCACCCCGCAATCATCGTCTTCCTCGGGCCTGACCCGAGGAACCAGCGCAGCAAGTGCCGCAAGCAGTTCCCGTGAAGCGCGCCCGACCGGGCCAGATGGGGCGACGCGCCAGGTCATGGCGAATGGATCCCCGCTCTATGCGGTGTGCGTCCGCCCAGTGTTACTTCTGCGGGGACGACGATGGTGGGCTGCGGTGGCTAACGGGGGGATTCGTGTTCGGGTGTTCTGCCTCGCGTTCGGATGAGTGACGCGGCAGGTCATGGCGAATGGACCTCCGCTCTGTAGAGTGAGTCTCCGCCCAGTGCGACTTTTGCGAGGATGACGGAAATGCGGCCGCTCCTTTGGATGAAAGGACAGTGGAGTTCGTCAATTCGAGCCCCGGGACGATGCTCCGGCCTGGCCTATGGTTGGCCCGTCTGCCCCCAAAGTTGCCCCATCGTCTCGGGCTCGTGCCGGCAGTCCGAACCGACAACACTGACCGCGGGCCTACAGCCCCCCTGGCGCAGTCCGCTCACGAAGGAAGAGTTGCACGCGACGAGCAACAACGGGGTGAGCCCGAGCCGGCGGGGCTCGTGTCCCGTTTCAGGTTAGGGCGCCGGCAATTCGGAAATCGGCTTCGCTGCCCGGCGAGCGGGGAGTTCCCATGGGATGCGCCCTGATCGGTGAGCCTGAGAGGCGGTGGCCGCACCCTTGCGGTTACCGCGCCCACGGACGGCAATCCGGCGCCGCCAACGCGATCAGCGATCAGAACGGCCTGGTCCGAACCGAACAATACAGCTACGACGAGCTCTCCCGCCTCACCAGCGTCGACTACGGGGACGGTCAGACCCAGACCTACACGTTCGACCCAATGGGAAACCGGACCGGCAAGACCGACAGCGTGAACGGGAACGACGCGTCCACGTTCAACGCCGCGAACATGCTCCTGACCAAGAACGGCCAGGGGTACGCGTACGACGCGAACGGCAACACCCTCACCGGCGGCGGCAGAACCAACAGTTGGGACTCCGCCAACCGCCTCACGCAGATCGTGTTCAACGGCACGACCA
>SXGS01433433.1_pt1 | contig 35135 bp, 31 predicted proteins | sample 3174681 | NCBI WGS metagenome assembly SXGS01 (sample SAMN11356861, study PRJNA531348) | freshwater metagenome | isolation source: freshwater sample F1-80 | place: China: Fuxian Lake, Yuxi | collected 2017-12-25
ATCGTCCGGGATGTGCATCTTCCGGTAGATGCCGAGAATCGATCCGTCCGCGTCGATCACGGCCGCGCTGTTGTGATGGAGGCCGACAGCCCGGCGTTCGAACACCGGAACCACGATCGCCACCTGATGTTCCTTCGCCACCTTCGACAGCGCATCCGTGGACGGGCCGGGAATGGTCTCGGCATGCCGGAACAGATCCGGGTCCACGTCGCGGCAGAAGTACTGCGAGCGAAACAGCTCCTGCAGGCAAATCACCTGCGCGCCGCGCCGCGCCGCCTCCCGGCAAAGCTCGACGGTTTTCTCCAGATTCGCGTCCTCGCCGGTCGAGCACGACGTCTGGACGATCCCGGTCCGGAAGGACCGGTCCTTCGACAAAGGCATAGTATCATTGTGACCTATGGGGTTCGCTTCCGGCCAGCGGATCGGCTGGTTTCTGCTCTGGGCCGCGTCCATTCCCGCCGCCGCGCCCACGCCGAAAGAGCATCTCGGCTTCACTCCCGGCGACGACTACAAACTGGCCGGCTACGCGGACGTGTCCGGCTACTTCCGGAAACTGGCCGCGTCGAGCGACCGCATCCGGCTCGAGGAGTTCGGACGCAGCGCCGAGGGCAAGCCGATGCTCGTGGCCTATCTGTCCTCGCCCTCGAACTTGGCGCGTCTCGACCGCTGGCGCCAGATCAGCCGGCGTCTCGCGCTCGGCGAGGCCACCGAGGCGGAAGCGCGCGCGATGGCCCGCGAGGGCCGCGCCATCGTCTGGATCGACTCCGGTCTCCACGCCACCGAGACCGCGCCCGTGCAACACTCCTTCGACCTCGCCTACCGCATGGTCACCGCCGAGGACGAGGAGACCCGCCGCATCCGCGACCGCGTGATCCTGCTGCAGGTGCCCGTGATCAACCCCGATGGGCTCGACTGGGTGGTTCAGTGGTATCGCGAAAACGTGGGCGGACCGCACGAGGTCGCCCCTTTGCCACGCCTCTATCAGAAGTACGCCGGCCACGACAACAACCGCGACTGGTTCATGATGAACCTGCCGGAGACCCGCCATGTCACGCGGCTGCTGTTCCAGGAGTGGTTCCCGCAGATCGTCTATAACCAGCATCAGTCGCCCCCGTTTCCCGCCCGGATCTTCGTCCCACCCTACGCCGAACCGCTCAACCCGAACATCCCCGCGCCCGTCATGGAGGGGATCAACTTCATCGGCGCCGCGATGAAGGAGCGCTTCGTCCGGGAGGAAAAGCCGGGCGTCCTTTCCTACTGGGGTTTCGACGCCTGGTGGAATGGCGGACTCCGGTCGGTGCCCGCCTTCCATAACATGCACGGGATCCTCACCGAGACGGCGGGATACCAGTACGCGACGCCGAAAACCTACTCGTCCCGCGATTTCGAGGAACGTTTCACCAACGGCATGCCCACTCGCGAGCCCGGCGTCTTCTATCAACGGCCCTGGATGGGAGGTAAGTGGGGCGTTCGCGACGCGATCGACTACATGCTGACCGCCGACTTCGCCATCCTGGACCTCGCGGCTTCCCGGCCGGAGGACTTCCTGCTCAAGGCCTGGCGGCTCGCCCGCATGTCGATGGATACTCGCGCGCCTTTCGCTTACGTGCTGCCCTCCGCCCAGTGGGATTTCTCCGAAGCGCTCAATCTGGCGAGCCGCCTCAATCTGGCCGGTATACAGGTGCAACGCGCGCGCTCGGCCTTCAAGGCGGGCAAGCGGGACTATCCGGCGGGCTCCCTGGTGCTGCTCGCCGCGCAGCCATTCCGGCCATACCTGGTCGACTTACTCGAACCCCAAAAATATCCCGAGATCAAGACCGGCGCTTCCGGATCCACCAAGAAACCGTACGACGTCGCCGGCTGGACGCTCAGCATGAACATGGGCGTTCAGGCCGACCGCGTGGACGAAGTGTTCGAAGCCCAACTGGACCGGCTGGAAACCGTCGAAACCCTGACCGCCTCCTCCAACCCGAAAGAGAACGCGTCCTATCTTTCGCTCGCTTCCAGCCTGTCGGGTGGCGGAACGGTCCGCTGGAACTCCTACGAACTCCGGAGCCCGCGAGTGGCGCTCTACGAGCCTTACATCGCCAACATGGATACTGGCTGGACGCAGTATTTTCTCGAGACGTACAAGATCCCCCACGTCTTGATTCACAACACGGACTTTAGCGGAGCCGCGTTGCGCGGCCGGTTCGACACGATCGTGCTGGCTTCGCAATCCGCCGCTTCGATCCTGCATGGGACCCGCCCCGGAGAGCCTTCCGGCCGCGGCCGTGAAGCCGATCCCAAGTCCGTGCAGCGGCCCGAATTCACCGGCGGTATCGGGACGGCGGGACTCTCCAACCTGGACCGGTTCGTGCGCGACGGAGGCACGCTGATCGCCCTGGACGACGCGGCGCAGTTACCCATCGAGCACTTCGGCCTGCCAATCCGCGAGGTAGCCAAGGATCGATTCTATAGCCCCGGTTCGATCGTCCGGATCAAGGTGGAAACCGGCCATCCATTGGCGTCCGGGATGCCCGCCGATGCCTTCGCGTTCATCGACGACGGAGGCCACGCGTTCGAGATCGCCGTCCACCGGGACTACAACAAGGGCGACCGCGAAGTGACTCCCGTGGCTCGCTATGCGCCGGCCAACCTTCTGGCCAGCGGCTGGATGTCGGGTGAGCGGCCGGTGCTCGGAAAGCATATCCTGCTGGAAGCCCGCCACGGCAAAGGCCGCGTGGTGCTGTTCGGATTCAGACCGCAATTCCGCGCCCAGACCACCGGGTCCTTCAAGTTTCTGCTCAACGCCATTTACCTGGGCTCCGCCAAACCTCTATGACCCATCCCTTTCGCATCGGCGTCTCGCACGACTTCCTCGCGGAAGCTCGCGAGCACGTCGAAACCGTTCTGCGCGATAAGTTCGCAGCGCACCCCCGCATCGAATGCGAGACGATGCCGCCCCATCCGGAAAAATACGCCATGGCCGAGGTCCTGAACCGCTACGACGCCGTGTTCGCCCTTGCCACCAAGATCGACGCGGAAAGCCTCCGGGGAGTGGACCGGCTCGCCGTGGTGTCCCGCTGGGGCGTCGGCTACGATCGCATCGACACTGACGCGCTTACGGCGGCTGGCGTCGCGCTGACGATTACTCCGAACGCCGTCAAGCGGCCCGTCGCCGAGGCGATCGTCACGCTGATCTTCGCTCTCTCGAAGAATCTGATCGTGCAGGACCGCGTGGTTCGGTCCGGCGGTTGGCGCGGTAACTTGCCGCGACTCGGCGTGAACATCCAGGGAACGACGCTCGGATCGGTGGGCTGCGGCAACATTGGCCGCGAGATGTTCCGTCTGGCGAAAGGGCTCGGCTTCGGCCGGTTCATCGCTTGCGACCCCTTCGTAACTCAGGACCAGGTCCGGGACGAAGGCATCGAGATCGTGGATCAGGATACAGTGTTCCGCGAGAGCGACTATGTCACCGTGAACACGCTGCTCAACGCTTCGACGCGCGGACTGGTCCAGGAGCGCCATTTCCGGATGATGAAGCCCACCGCGTTTTTCATCAACACGGCGCGCGGTCCTCTGGTGGATCACTCGGCGCTGGTAAAGGCGCTCCGGGAGAAGTGGATCGTCGCGGCGGGCATCGACGTGTTCCCCGTGGAGCCCCCTCCGAAAGACGATCCACTGTTCGAACTGGACAACGCGATCGTGGCCCCGCACGCACTGGCGTGGACCAACGAACTGATGCGCAACAATGGTTATGAGGCGTCGGACTCCGTGCTCCAGGCCGCGCGCGGCGAGGTTCCCAATGGCGTCGTCAATCGCGCGGTGCTCTCGAGCCCCGCGTTCCAGGAAAAACTGAAGCGCTACGCGGAGTGACCGGCATGGCCGACTACGACAAGATCGACACCAATGTTTACTTATCGCGCTATCCGTTCCGGCGCCTCCCGGGCGACGAACCGGCGGAGTTGGTGGGCAAGTTGCGGCGGGGGGGCGTGGAACGCGCCTGGGCCGGCAGTTTCGACGCCCTGTTGCACCGCGATCTGGCGACGGTGAATCGCCGCTTGTCCGACGATTGCCGCCGGTTCGGTAATGGATTGCTCGTCCCGTTCGGTTCAGTGAATCCGGCCATGCCCGACTGGCAGGAGGAACTGCGCCGCTGCCATGAGGATTACCGGATGCCCGGCATCCGCCTGCTTCCCGGTTATCACGGATACAAACTCGGCGACAAGGCGTTCGTCGACATATTGGGAGCGGCGACGCGGCGGCGGATGATCGTCCAGATCGTGGTCTCGTCCGAGGATGAGCGCACGCAGCATCCCATGGTCCGGCCGGTGGACGTCAGCGTCGCCGCTGGCGTCGATCCGATTCGCTCCACGCCAGGCGCGCGCGTGCAGCTTCTCAATCACAACCATCGCACGCCGGCGGACCTGGCTAAGAAACTGATGGCGGCCGGCGAGGTCTACGTCGACATCGCGATGGTGGAGAACACGCACGGCCTGGACACGCTGGTCAAGGCGATTCCGCCGGAACGGGTCGCCTTCGGTTCTTACTATCCGTTCTATTATTGGGAATCCGCCGCCCTGAAGGTGAAGGAAGCGGCGCTTCTCGGGCCCCAGGAACTGGCGATTTTCCGCGGCAACGCGCGCCGCCTGATGGGAGACGGACGATGAGAATCTGGGACTTGCATTGCCATCCATCGACGTTCGGCTCCGAGGATCCGCTGAAGGCGATGACGGATGTTGTCCGCACGGCCGACCGCATGGGCGTCGAGCGCATGTGCATCTACCTGGGCTCGCTGCGGCACTACGATCCGAACCCGGTGGACCTCGAGGATCACAATAACTGGATATTGCGGGCGATGAAGCCGTTTCCCGATCGCGTGTTCGGCTTTGCCTATCTCAATCCGAATTACCTTCAGAAGAGCCTCGCCGAGATCGATCGCTGCGTGCGGGACGGTCCGATGACGGGAGTCAAGCTCTGGGTCGCCAAGCGGTGCAACGCTCCAGAACTGGACCCGATCGTGGAGAAGTGCGCCGGGCTGAAGGCGGTTATCTTCCAGCACACCTGGATCAAGACGACCGGTAATCTCGGTGGCGAGTCCACTCCGATGGAGCTGGCGGAACTCGCGTCCCGGCACCCGAACGTTCCCATCATCTGCGGGCACACGGGCGGGACTTGGGAGATCGGCATTCGCGCGATCCGCGCCAACAAGAACGTGTCGATCGATCTGGCGGGATCGGACCCGTCCAATGGCTTCACCGAGATGGCGTACCGCGAACTGGGACCGGAACGGATCATCTATGGCAGCGACAGCGGAGGCCGCAGCATGGGTTCGCAGTTGGCGAAGGTTCACGGCGCGGAGATACCCGAGGGCGCAAAGCCGCTGATCTTTGCGGAAAACCTCCGCCGGATGATGTTGCCGATCCTGCAGGCCAAGGGCATTCGCGCCTGACGATGGGTTATCAGGTCTTCATCAGCCATAGCTCGCTCGACAAAGACGCCGCTGAAGGTGTTCGGGTGGCGCTGGAGGCCGCGGGAATCGAGGCCTGGATCGCGCCCCGTGACGTGCGCCATGGGTCTGACTTCGAAGAGGATATCGTCGCGGCCCTCGGGATCGTGCGGGTTCTCCTGGTGATCCTGTCCGCCAACGCCGCGTCGTCGAAACACGTGAAAAGAGAAGTGGCACTGGCTTTCGACGGGAACCGCCGGATACTGCCGGTGCGCCTGGACGGCGTGGATCTGAAGATCGCCCCAACCTTGTATTACTATCTCGCGAGCGTCCACTGGTTCGATGCCACCGCCGGTCTGGCCGGACCCGCGATGGGCCTGCTCACCGATGCCGTGCGTGGATGGATCGATCCAGCGCCGCCCGATAGCGCGCCTCCCGTGGATGGCCTTAGCGCCCCGGCGCTGCCCACGGAGGCCGCTCCGCTTCGTATGGCCGGGGAAGGCGGCGACGCCGCCGCGGCATATCAAGCGGCGCTCGCCTACCGGAACGGAACCGGCGGCGTTCGGCGGGACAGCGGCGAGGCGCTTGACTGGACCCGAAAGGCCGCCCTGTTGGGCCATCCGATGGCGCAATGCGATTGGGGCTACCATCTCCAAGCCGCGCGGAACCTGCCGGCGGCGATCGAGTGGTACGGGAAGGCGGCGGAGCAGGGAGTTCGCGAGGCCCGGTTTCAGTTGGGTTTGTTGCTGCAGGCCGGGCGTGGAGTGCTGGTGGACAAACCGCGGGCCGAGGCGCTGTTCCACGCGGCGGCACGCGATGGACACCGGGGGGCGCAGTTCGAACTGGCCAAACTGCACTGGGCTTCGGGCCGCCTGGATTCGGCCCGCGAATGGGCGCGGCTGGCCGCGGAAAAAGGTCACGAATCGGCCGCGAACTTATTGCAAACGATGAATAAGTAGTGTATTCTAGCTCAACCGGTTCGGCCGGAGGAGGTTTCGATGGCAATGGTTTGCGTCAATCCGGTCTGCGGCTACACCGCCCGCAGCGGCCCCGTGCGCGACATGAGCGTTCAGTTCTGTCCCGACTGCGGCAAGAGGATGGAGTCCGCCGCCGCGTCCAGCTACCAACTTCCGGTGGCGGCCGCCAAGGGGCAGCGGTTCCTCGCTTATATGATCGACGCGTTGATCGGCATGGTGCTGTTCTTTATCATCACTCCGATGTCATTCATCCCGGTCATCGGCTTCATCCTGGCGTTCGTGATCCCGCTTTTCTGGCTGTTTCGAGACATCAAGGGCGCCAGTCCGGGCAAGGCCGCCATGGGCTTGCAGGTCGTGAGCCGCTCGGGCGAACCTTCCACCCAGCAGCAGCGGATCATGCGCAATCTCCCCTTTGGATTCGGCTTCTTGCCCTATGTGATTCCGTTCCTTGGAACCGCCGCGGCCGCGCCGGTCGCGGGACTCGTATGGCTGGCCGAGTGCATCGCCGTCCTTGCCACCGGAGAGCGCCTGGGCGATAAGCTGGCCGGAACGGTGGTCGTGAAGAAGTAATCAGTCGGCGACCGAGCCCGGCTCCGAGAAGTTATTCCCGCATCCGGGACAGAACTTGGGGCGGGGAACCGCCACGGGCCGGCCGCACTTGGTGCATGTGGGCAGACCGGGCACGACCTCGGTCTGAGCGGTTCCGCACGCAGGGCAGTGCTTGTCGCCGGGATTTAGGACGCCGCCGCAGGTGGAACAGCGCCGCACCGTCGCATTGACCTCCGCCTTGGCGTAGTTACCGGCGAGGATGTCCTGGTACTGGTCGCCCTGGGACCACTGCAAAATCTGCCGCACGCGCTGAATCGGCAGCGGATGCGTCAGATAGATGCCAGACTGGATCTTGTTGATCACTTTGAGCACCGCCGACATCGTGTCGTTGTCGAGGTCGTCGTACTCCTTGGCCTGCTCTTGCAGCCCGTCGAAATCGATCGGCCCGAAGTTTTCCGCCCAGCCGCCGAACTTCGCCAGCACGCGCGCCACCGCCTCGGGATCCTGCACCACGAGCAGCGCGGCCCGGTCGCAACTGATCTCCGCCATCCGGCTCCAGTGAAACAGCGGCGCGTAGATCGCGGCGGTCAGTAATCCGCCGATGCCGGGGATCATGTTGACGAGTTCGTTGCCGCCGTATTCGGCGAACGTGAACGCGATCGTCTTGTGGACCATGTGGCGGCACTTGACATGGCCCAACTCGTGCCCGAGCACCGCCAGCAGTTCGATCTCGGTGAGCGAGTCGACCAGCGCGCTCGTCATGGTGATGGTGGGCTTCTTGATGCCCATCGCGAATGCGTTGCGGTCGGCGTCCCGGGTGACGTACAGTTCCGGCAGATCCTCGATCGCAAGAGCTTCCGCGGCCTTGATGAACTGCTTCCAGATCTCCGGCGCCTGCTTGGGGCCGATCCGGATCGCGTGGCTGAGCAAGTGGAGGCGGATTCCCTTCTCGGTCAGGCCGCCCGAGAAGTGCCGGATCACCTGCCCGAATCCCGGCGTGTTGACCAGAACTTCGGACGCCTTCACGTCGTCGCGATGCTGGAAGGCCTCGGGGCTGATATTGGGAAACGAGACTCGCTCGGGCGCCGGTTCCATGGTTATTGATGGTTGAGCGCGATCTCGACGGCGAACATCGTAGGAGTGGCTCCGCCGGTCGTCACGGGCACGCAGTAGGTCGCCGGTTTCATGTCGTTGTCGTCGACCTGGAGAAGAATATCCTTGCTTCCACCCCCATCGCCGATGGAAGGCAACGGAGGAAACGCCGGCCCGGCGGCCCGGTTCATGTTCGGCGCTTGGCCCGCCGGCAAGTCGGGCATCACGTGCACGAGCAGGACTTCTTGCCCCGGTTTGTCGTCGAACACGAACCATGCCTTGGAAGAGCCGGGGATGGTCGTGTCGACATCGGCCGCGATCCGGTCGTCGCCGTTGTTGACGCGCGGATCCGGGAACAGAACGCGATGCTCCCCGTTCTTCTGCTTCTGCGCGATCATGATGCGGCCATTGCGATTGGTCTGGAAATGCAGACGGATCTTCTCTCCGCTTCGGAAGACTCGCTTTTCCGTGACGCGTTCCAAGGCTCCGTCCGCTTTGACCAGTTCGACCCAATACATCAGCCCGGGTGGCGGCTTTACGACCGGCGCCGCTGGCGCTTGCTTCCTCACCGCTGGCGCCGGCGCTTTCTTTTCCGTGAGGCTCAGTTCGCCGCCCGTGGATGCGTCGCGCAGAAACAGCGCCTTCGCTCCGTCCTCCGCCCAAGCGAACGCGGCGCCCGCCGCAAACATCGATGCCATGAGTCTCATTGGAAGCTCCTTGCTTACTCCACCGCGGTCCCGATCACGATGTCGATGTTCCGGCCCTCCGGCGACATCGTCGGGTTCTGGCTGCTGCTCTTCTCTTTCTTGACGGCTTCCGGAACATTGCGTTCCAGATAGGTGAACAGCTTGGTCACCGTCGCCTCGCCTTTGCTGGCGCGCATCGCTTCCACCAGATAGTGCGTGAAAAAGCTGTTGCCGATGCGATCCGATTCCCACGACTTCTCGGTGTTCCGGCTCGAGGTGATCACCACGCGGCCCTTGCCCTGCGCGATCCGGTTCACCAACTCTTGCGAGAAGCCGAGTGACAGCGCCTTGCCTCCGCCCCTCTGCCTTACCGTGTCGCCGCTGTAGCAGGTGTCCAGGAAGGTGACCACGCGGCCGGCGCGCATCCTGTCATCCACTACCCGCTTCATCTCGTCCATCGGGAACGCGGTTGCGTATAGGTTCTGGACGTCGGTCTCGTGCGTGACGATATAGCCGGTCTGCCCGGTGGCCGAAGCAGCGTCCGCTTCCGCCGAGGTTCCGTGCGAACTGATGTAGATGACCACCAAGTCCTCGGCGCGCGCCCGCTTGGCGATATCATTGAGCGCGGTCTTCAGGTTCTCGACGGTGGCGTCTTTGTCCAGCAGGACGCGGACATGGACGCCGTCGCGGCGAAACCGTCCGACAGCGGGATCCTCGAGCATGTCGGCGAAGTCGCGCGCGTCCTTGGCCGCGTACTTGAGCGCCGGAATCCGTTCGGTGTCGCGGAATGTACCTACTCCCACTACCAAAGCCCACTTCTCCCGCACGAACGACTTGTCCTCGATCACGGACTCGCCGGGCTTGGCGGCCGCCGCCGGTTTCGGCGAATCCGGCTGCTTGTAGACCAGCGGCTTCGGAGCCAGCCGTTCGGCGTACTTACGATAGAACTCCGCGTTGCCGGCGTCGCCCATCGCCTGATAGACATCGGAGATCGCGCTCATCACGGCAAAGCTGGTGACGCACTCGGCCTTGGCCTGATCGATCCACTTCTTGGCGGCCGCGTGGTCGCCGCCCGCCTGCGCGAGTTTCGCCCGCTCCACCGTCAGCAGAGCTCGCGACGTGCAGGCCTGGCCCTGGGCCCGCGGGACCGAGGCCGCCAACCACAACGCGAGGAACGCCAGATACCACATGGGGACCTACTTCTTCGGGGGAACAGCCGGAGTCTGGACCGCCGGCGCGGGGGGCTTGGGCGCTTGCGGCGCCGAACCCGCCGCGGGAGCCGGCTTGGGCTGGGCCACGGCTGGTTTCGGTTGTTGCGCCACGGGCGGCTTGGGTTGCGGAACCACCGGCTTGGGGGGCGCCTTTGCAGCGGCGGCCTTGGGCGCGGGCGGAGGCGTCTTGCCCGGCTCGGTGAACTGGAACTGCGACTCCACTCCCTTTGTGTCATCCTCGCCCAGGCCAAGGTTCTGGCTCACCTGTGCCAGCATGGTGCGCTCCTCCGCGGAGACCGTCTTGTCGGACACGAGGGCGCTGAAACTCTCCTTGTACATCGCGAGCTTGGAGTCGATCTCTTCGCGCCATTTCTTCTCTTGAAGCACGACCCGCTTGGCTTCGTTCGGTTGCAGTTTGAAGGCCATGCCGCCCATCGTCTGGAGCTTGCCGGCTTCCTCCGCCGCCACCGGCACGGGCAGCGTCTTGAACTTCGCGCGCGCCACGTTGCGGAATACCGCTTCCGATTGGCTGTCGGGGCGGGGATCCCACAGCGCCTTCTCCTCGGCCTCTTTCTTCATCCGTTCGGCTTCCGCCTTGAGCTTTTCGGCGTCGAGCTCCTTCTGCTTGTCCTCCGCTTGCTTCAGCGCTTCGAGCGCCGCCAGTTGTTGCGCCGCGTACTGTTTCTTGGCGTTCTCGATATTGGCGCGGGCGCGCTGCAGACGGCCGCTGCTCTGGGTGATGTACTTTTCCTTCGGGTCGAGCTGGCGGGCTTGTTCGTAGAGTTCGAGCGCCTTGGCGAACTGCGGTTCCGCCTCGTCGGGATTCTGCTGTTTGGCGTAGGTGTCGTAGGCGAGGGCCTCGTTGGCTGCGGCGATGTTGAAGATGCGGTCGCCTTCCTCGTCTTTCTTTTTCATCTTCGCGGAGTCCCACAGCTTCAACGCGCCGGCCCAATCGCCGCCCTTGGCCGCGTCGTTGCCGGGCCGCAACGGATCGGTGCAGGAGAGCTTGAACTGCTCGGCGACGCGCGTCTTGCGATAGCGCGGCGTGAAGCCGCCGGCCAGATCCTCCACCAGTTCGATGTCGATCGCGTCGGGCGTCGGCAGCGCCGACGACGATCTCGCGCCGGACGGGGTGGCCGCCGCGCTCCGCGCCAAACGGAACGGATTCATTGTCGCCTTCGAGGGTCGCGCCAGCCCGCCGCCCGTGCTGGCGACGCCTTGCACCGAAAGCTCCCGCTTCTCCGAATAGTCGGCGCGCGGCGTGAACCCATCGAGCAGAACGCCATTGGCATCCTCCACTTTCACGCTGGCCGCCAGCGATCCACGCCCCTCCCAATACTGCACCGGGACAGGACGATCTTCGTAGACGTCCACCATGATGGGCTCGCCCTTTTTGTTGACCTTGCCGGTGCCGTCGCTGTTCTTCGCCTGTTTCTGACCCACCTTCATGTTGCGGGTCTCGACCACCGTAAACGTGCGCGTCGTGGGGCGCTCGTACGCCGTGACCGCCACCTTGATCGTCGCTTCCGGCTTCGCGGCCACCACGGCGAAGTCTGGCGTGAGAGCTTTCTCGATGCCCGACTTCAATCCCGCATGTCCCCGGAACGCGCCCACCGCCTCATCGACAGTGATAAGGACATTCTTCTGCTGAAGAAACGCATCGGGCGGCCGCGGCACAAGCAGCGTCACTTCGTCGGACTTGGTGCCGAGCATGCCGCACTTGAAGTGCGCGGTGAATCCGATTGGCGCCGCGCCGGAGAGCACGGCCAGCAGAACGGGAAGCGCGGTGGGGGTTCTCATGGTCACCTCTTGTTGTCTCTGTCCTTCAAGACGCTGTTTTTCTGGACCTCGGCCGCGATCTCTCGAAACGCCGGATCCGTCCGGACGAACGCGAGATCGGGGTCTTCCGCCAGCAGCTTGGCGCCGGCGAAACCGGCCTTTGCCGATTTCCGGAGCGCCTCGATCGCGGCGTCGTTGTTCTTGCGCACCGAATGAAGCGAAGCGATGTTGTAGTGGACCTCGGCTCTCGCCTTGGGGATCTGCTCCGCCAAGGCTTTGGCTCGATCGGCGCCTTCAATGAAGTAGGCGTATTGGCCGAGCGCGGCCGGCGCCAAGCCTGCCAGGCATTCGACCAGCTTCGACTCGGCCTCGAAGCTCTCCAGCGCCTCTTTGTACTGCTTCAGCTTCATCCGCATGGACCCGATGTTCTGGTTCAGGGAGAGGAAGTTGCGGTCGATCTCCAGCGCCGGTTTGAACTCGGCGAGAGCCTCCTCGAATTTCTCCGCCCGCGCCAGATTCATTCCCTGCTTCACGTAGACCAGCAGGCGCGCGACATCGGCGTCCTTGGCCGGGGCGCCACAGGTCGCGCCGTTTCCCGGGGGGTCGTGCCACTTCGCGGCGGCGAGCTTCGCCCGGGCAGCGAACATCGTCGCCACCTGCTCGAGCGCCAGATTGGACGCCTTCGCGATCCGTTCGAAGGCGAGCCTTCTATCGGCGTTCTCCTCGTCCACGATTTGCCGCGCATCCGGTGCGGTTCCGCCCGCTGATTCCAGGTAGCCGGCCTCTGTTTCCCGCGCCGAGCCCGCCACGATCAGCCCCTTCACCGCCGGAGCCCTGTCCTGGATCTTCATCTTCAAGTCGTCGTCGCTCTGCGCCCAGGCGGCGAAGAGCGGAAGTAACAAGGCGATCGCGATTCTCACGGGCGCCTCATTTCACGTGCGGGAAGAAGTCGGTGATCATCGTTTCCGCGCGCACCGGATCCGCGCGCACCGGATCCGGGCGCGACGCGACCCCGAACCACCAGGCTCCCGCCCCCACCAACAATCCCGCCGCGATCCCGCCGATCACCTTCAGCGGAAGGCCCGGCGGCGGGGCCTTTCCGGCTGCGAGTGGCTTGTCGCAGCCTGGACAGAGCTTGCTGTCGCTGTCGGAGAGAGCGAACGTCTTCGATGGAGTGGCGTTTTCGCATTGACCGAAATTCGTGCACTTATATATGACTTTGGACACCCTTTTTGTTACACGCTCCTCTGTTTTTTTTTCGAGCCGCCACGCGGGGCCGCGCCGGGTTAGTGGACCCGTTGCCAGGGTTGAAAAAATACTACCACAGGAAAGCTACTCCGAGGTGTACTTTTTTGCCGCCGTCAGCGCTCCCTGACGCAGATCTCCCGTATCGTCCGCAGCTTGGCGTCGCTGAGATACCCGTAACGGTTGATCCACACCCCGTGAGCCGACGCGCGCCAGGCGATCCCGATCCGGCGCCGGAAGTCCTCGACCGGCCCATAACCGTGCGCCAGAGCGTACACCGGCGTCGCGCCGGCCGCGATCTGCGCCTCCGCGATCTTGCGCATCTGCGCGCGTTCGCCTACCGGGTGCGCCTGGTCCGGCTCCGGGTACACGTAGTCGCGGAGCGACGGCAATCCCGCGTCGTCCGCGATATCCAGCCAGCGGACCAGGGCGCGCGTCAGCAGCTTCTCGTCGATCCCCGGGTTCGCCGCCAGCAACGCGTCGCCGTAGAATCGCAACATCACCGGCCAGTGCATCGTGTACAACTTGGTTCCGATGCCGGAAGCGTGCTTGGCTACCCGCCCGAAATCGAGGCCCGACGCCAATGACCACGGAGGTGGAAACGCGTTCGGGACCAGTTCGATCTTCTTCCCGCCGGCTTCGTCGATCGCCTTGCGAAACCCGGCGATCAACTCCTCCACCAGGATCGCCTTGAAGCGGAGCCAGTCGAGCAACGCCGGTTGGTCCTTGAGTACGTGCAGCAACCGGTAACGGCCGCCGTCGGCCTCGGCCCACGGAATCAGGTCCCGGTTCTTCAATCCGCCGTGCATGTGACGGTAGAGGTCGCCGGCAGCGCGCCGCATGGCCTCGAAATCGAGACCGAGCCGGGTGGCGGCGGCGGAGGCATGCGGACCGAAGTCGAGGAACACGTCGTCGAGGAAATACGGCGGATACTCGGGCCAGTCGACGCGTAGGCCGTCGATGTCGGGGTACGCCTGCACCAGATCGCGCAGCAGCGCGCCGTGGTAGGCGGCGATGTGGGGGCTCGCCAGACTGCCGTTGTTCGCCAGGCGGCGGGGTGGCACGCGTCCGTCGGGCAACGTGGGGCGGTCGTCGCCCTGAGGTCCGCCGAACTGCACGCGATAGCCGGGAGGAATCGCCGCCTGCACCTGGAGATACACTTTCAAACGCCGTGCGTGGGCGGCCCGGATGAACTGCTTGATCACCGGCCCTTGCGCGCGTGTAAGGGCGTTCGGTTCCGGCGGTTGATACCGCAGTCCGCGGTACAGCCGCGTGTCGGGAGCGAAACTGGGCGCGGTGCGGACGAACAACTCGCGCTTGCCCCACAACGTGCGGTCGAGCAGGCGCACGCTGCCCGCGCCCGCGTCGACCGGAGGTTCGCGCGAGCCCGTCTTGTCGTCGGCCGCCTCCATCACGTAGGGCGAAGTCGCCACCGCCGTGGCCCCGGCCATCGAGGCCAGGTTATCGACGGTCCGCTCGATCCCTTCGTGCTGGATCCACTCGGGCATCATGGTGATGCCGATGAAGTTGCGAGGCATGGCTCGGGTCCTCGGATGATAACACGTGTGGACCGGAAGTCCCGTCAACCACGCCGGAGCAAAAAGAACAGGCTCGCCGGGGCGGTTCCTTCCTCGAGCACCTGGAACCCCGCATCGCCGGCACGTTGTCGCCACCAGCCCGGTCCGCGGGTTCCCCCGTGCGTGAGCATCGGGCCGAATGCGAACTTGGTCCACCGGTCGTTGCCGACGAGGATGAGCAGAAATTCGCCACCCGGCTTGACGACGCGCTTTGCCTCGGCGAGCGTCTGGCTGGCGCCTTCCCGCCCCACATGGTCGACGGCGTAGGCGCTGACGATGGCGTCGAAGCTCGCGTCCTCGAACGGCAACTTCCGCATGTCGGCAGCGACGATGGACGCCCGCTGGTCGACGCCCGCGGCTTTCAGGTTCGCCATCAGCCGGTCGCGAGGACTACCCTGGTCTCCGAAGTGTCCCTTGAAGGAATCCGCGAACAGGTCCAACGCGACGAGCGTGGCCTGGGGGCGCGCGGCGAGAACCATGATCGACGAGCGGCCCGTGCCCGCGCCGATATCGAGAACCCGTCCGGCTCCCGATGCCAGGAAGTTCGCCACCGGCAGCTTGGCAACGCCGTTCACTTCGAACGACCGCGTGACGAAAAGCGCCGCCGCCGCCCACGCCGCGACGACGCCGAACAGCGCCATCGGCCAAACGGCCCAACCGCGGGCGCGGCCCAGGATCAGAAGGCCAAGGGCGGGGACCAGGACAGCCAGATGTCCATAGCTGAGCCACCACGGATAACCGAAGTCGATGGAAGAAGCCGGCATCCATCCATCATGAACCATTACGGCCGAACGCGGGCTGAGCGGAGCCGCTCGAAAGCCGCCGCCGCCTCGGGCATGACTGGGCCGCCCACCGCCTTCACCACCTCGATCGCACTGGGCCCGGAGGGCGACCAGCGCTGGAACATCCGCTCCGAAACGAAGCCCGCGAACACCGTCAACAGAGGAGTTCCGCAAGCGGCCGCGACGTGCTGGCCCGCCGAATCGTAACCCACGTATTGCCGCGCGCGCCGGATCGAGGCCGCGAACGGTGCGAACGCGCCCGACCAGGTCCGGACCTTGCCCGCGAACGCCGCCGCCAGCGCACGCGCGCGTTCGGCTTCCTCGCCGCCCGCGCCTTCGTCGAGCAGTGGAGCTTCTCCCCGCTCGATCAGGTACGCAAGCAATTCGCGCTCGAAATCGCCGGCGATCCGTTTCGCCGGATTCTCGCCGGCCCCGAAGCTTACCGCCGTCAATCCCTCGTCGTCGCACACCGGTGCGGACGCGGGAGCGATGAACGCGCGCGCGTCTTCCACGCCGAACGTTTCGCGGACCCAGTCTCTGGTCAACTCGCCCAGTGACGCTTGTCCGCCGCCGCCGGCGGACCGGCTTTCGAAGAACGTGTAACGCCGCTCGTCCGCCACCGGCAGCAGTCCCAACTGGCTCAGCCGTGAATCCGGGTCCACCACCAGCGCGTCGCCGCCGTCCAACAGCGGCCGCAGACGAAGGCCCGCCTCCAGCCGGTCTCGCAGGAGCCCGGTGCGCGAATACGGCGCCTCCAGAAACTCGATACGGGGATCGGCGTCGAACAGCTCATGGCTCTTCCGGTTGCCGGCCAGTGCGATCCGCGCGCGGGGGAAGCGCTTTTTCACCGCGTCCAGCACGACGCTGGTTACCGCGACATCGGCGCCCAGCGTCACTCGGGACAGCACGAACACCCGCGCGAAATCGCCCAGCACCGGGCGCGTGCGCCGGATACGCGCGTAGCGGGCGCGCAACTCGCGCGCGCTCCATCCCGGCTGCACCTGCGCGATCGCGTCGGAGAACACCTCCGCGTACCGGTCGCACAACGCCGGTTCGAATGCGTCGCACAGCGGCTCTACCAGATCCCGGAATATCGCCCGCGATGCTTCTGGACGTTCCGCGGCCTCCACCAATTCGCGCAAAAGGTGATCGGGCCAAGGCGCCGCGCGGCGGCAGCAATCCAGAATGCGGGCGGCGGCTTCGGACGGCGATTCCACCACTCCTTAAGATGGTAGCGGCAATTCGGGTCTTTTGCCGCGCGGTGCGATAAACTCGAATTATGGTCTTTCTAGACGATTCATTGCGAGTCAAAATCGGACTCGCGGAAATGCTCAAGGGCGGCGTGATCATGGATGTCACCAACGCCGAGCAAGCCGTCATCGCGGAGAAAGCCGGAGCCACGGCCGTGATGGCGCTCGAGCGCGTTCCCGCCGACATCCGTAAGGAAGGCGGCGTGGCGCGCATGGCTCCGATCTCGAAGATTCGCGAGATCATGGCCTCGGTGAGCATCCCGGTGATGGCGAAGGCGCGCATCGGGCATTTCTCCGAGGCTCGCATTCTCGAGGCGCTCGAAGTCGACTACATCGACGAATCCGAAGTGCTCACCCCTGCCGACGAAGAGCATCACATCGACAAGCGCGGCTTCAAGGTGCCGTTCGTGTGCGGAGCCCGCAATCTCGGCGAGGCTCTGCGGCGAATCGCCGAAGGAGCGGCGATGATCCGCACCAAAGGCGAGGCCGGTTCGGGCAACATCGTGGAAGCGGTGCGTCACATTCGCACCATCGTCAAGGAGATGCGGCAGCTCACCGTGCTCGGCAACGAGGAACTGGTGGCCGAATCGAAGAAGCTGCAAGCGCCGTTGGAACTGGTGCAGTACGTCGCCAAGCATGGCAAGCTGCCGGTGCCGAACTTCTCGGCCGGCGGCATCGCGACGCCCGCCGACGCGGCGCTCGTGATGTCGCTCGGCGCCGAAGCCGTCTTCGTCGGCTCGGGCATCTTCAAGTCGGACGATCCCGACGCGCGCGCCCGCGCCGTGGTCAAGGCCGCGACCCATTGGAACGATCCGGTCAAGCTGCTGGAGGCGAGCGAGGACCTCGGCATCGGCATGTTCGGTTTGGACATTTCGAAGCTCCAGGAATCGGAGTTGTTGCAAACCAGGGGCTGGTAGCGTCCGTGCCCATTGCCGGAGTGCTCGCCCTACAGGGCGACTTCGAAGCGCACCAGCGCGTGCTGGCGGGCCTCGGCCTGTCATCGGTGCAGGTGCGCACGGCGGCCGGTCTGGCCGGGTGCGGCGGTCTCATCATCCCCGGCGGCGAAAGCACCACCATGCTGAAGATGATCGGCTATGAGAACCTGCTCGAACCGCTGCGCGAATTCGGACGGTCCAAGCCTGTGTTCGGGACCTGCGCCGGCGCCATCCTGCTCGCTCGCGAGGTTTCCAATCCCGTGCAAGTGTCGCTAGGGCTGATGGACATATCGGTGGAGCGCAATGCGTACGGGCGGCAGGTGCACAGTCATGTGGCCAGGATCGCGATCGACGAAGAAGAGGTGGAGGCCGTGTTCATTCGAGCGCCGGTCATCCGCCGCGTGGGGCCTTCCACACGAGTGCTGGCCCGGTTCGAGGGTACGCCGGTGCTGGTGGACGACGGGCTGCATATGGCCGCGACCTTCCATCCCGAATTGACCTCGAGCGATCGCGTTCACCGCCTGTTCGCCGCCAGGATCCGCTGAACCATGTCGAAGTTCTCTCCCCGGTCCAACTACAACCCCACCTCGGCTTCCTTCCGCGCCGACACGCCGAGCGCTCCGGCCCGCCGGGCGCGCGTGCTATTCGTCTGCATCGGCAACGCGGTTCGAAGCCAGATGGCGGAGGGTTTCGCCCGCAAGTACGGCGATGACCTGATCGACGCCAGCAGCGCCGGACTGGCGCCGCTCGGATCGGTGCCGCCCCTCACCACGAAGGTGCTCGCCGCTCGCGGCGTCGACATCCCCACGCAGTTCTCCAAGGGGCTCGAGGCGGTGATGGGTCCGTTCGACGTGGTGGTGAACATCAGCGGATTGAAGCTGCCTCCGCCGTTCGACCGCGGAGAGCGCCGGTGGGAAGTGGGCGATCCCTATGGGCTCTCGGAAGAGGCCTACCGCGAGGCCGCCACCGAAATCGAAACCAAGGTGATGGCGCTCATCCTCGAGTTGCGGAACGCCCGCCGCGCGCGCTAGCCTCTCCCTGATGCGAATCCCCGTATTCCTTGCCGCCGCCTTATGCGCCGCGGCGCAATCGCTCGACTTTCCGCAAGCGCTACGGCAAGCCAAGTCCGATCCAGCCGGTCTGCGCAAAGCGCTCGGCGACCGCGTTGCCAAGGCGTCCGCCGCCGTGAGCACCGGGCCCGATTTCCTGTTCGCCGCGGACGCGGCGAAAAAGCCGGTGCTGATCGTGAACGGCGAGCCCGGCCCCGCGATGCGGAAGTCCAAGGACGGCTTCTGGTGGACCACGGCGAAGCTCCGCACCGGCCGCACCCACAACTTCCACTATCTGGTGGACGGCAAAAAGACCGGCGGCATGGACAATGTCCCCGCGTTCGGTCCCGATTCCTACGAACAGCCCGGCGTGCCGAAAGGCAAGCTGGAAGGCAAGCTGATCCACGAGAGCAAGATCTATCCGGGGATGAAGTCCGATTATTGGATCTACGGTCCCGCCCAGTACGATCCGGCTGTTCCGGCGCCGGTGATGGTGTGGCAGGACGGCGAGGTGCTTGCCCCGCGCGAACTGCCCTCGCGCGCCCAGATCGTGTTCGACAACCTGACGCACCAGAAGAAGATTCCGCCCATCGTGCAGGTGCTGGTTTCCCCGGGAATGGCCGGCCGGCGCCGGATGCGTAGCATCGAGTACGACACCATGGACGACCGCTATCCCCGCTTCCTGCGCGACGAGATCCTGGCCGAAGTGGGCAGGAAGTACAATCTGCGCAAGGACGGCTACAGCCGCGCCATCGCGGGCGACTCGTCGGGCGGAATTTGCGCGTTCAACGCGGCCTACACGCATCCCGAACTGTTCACTCGCGTGTTGAGCCGGATCGGCAGTTTCACCTCCATCCAGTGGCAGCCGGGCGTGCTCGACGGCGGCAACGTCTACCCTTACAAGGTTCGCAAGGACACCAAGCGCAACATACGAGTCTGGCTCCAGGACGGCTACGAGGATCTCGAGAACGAGCACGGAAGCTGGCCCGCCACCAACATCGCCTTGGCCAACTCGCTCAAGTACAAGGAATACGATTTCAAGCTCGTGTGGGGCAACGGCGGCCACTCCCGCAACGCCGGCCACGCCGAACTGGCCGAGGAGATGATCTGGCTGTGGCGCGACTACGATCCGGCCAGGACGGAGCAGACGTTCACCATGGATCCGGCCGAGAAATCCAAGCCTTTCTACCGCGCGGTGGCGCTGAATCGCGAATGAGCGCGCCGCCGCCGCTCATCGCCTACCGCAACGTCTTCATCCGGCGCGGTGGACGCCATGTCCTGAACGGCCTCGACTTCTCGATCGGCGCCGGGGAGAACGTCGCGATCCTCGGCCCGAACGGTTGCGGTAAGTCGACCCTGATCAAGACCATCACCCGCGAACTCTACCCCGATCCCGACGTCCCCGGTTCGTCGCTGTCGATCCACGGCAAGCAGGTCTGGAACATCTTCGACTTGCGTCCGCTGTTGGGCATCGTCTCCTACGACCTCGTGGATGCGTGCTCCCGCAACGACTACCCGTGCCTCGAGATCGTGCTGTCCGGGTTCCATTCGTCGATCGGCATCTGGCCCAATCACGTGGTGACACCGGAGATGGAGACGCGCGCCGCCGAAGTCATGGAACTGCTCGAAATTCCGCATCTGGCGGAAAGGCGGATCAACGAGCTATCCTCCGGCGAAGCGCGGCGCGTGGTGATGGCGCGGGCGCTGGTGCACGGTCCCAAGTCGCTCATCCTGGATGAGCCCACCAACAGTCTGGATCTCCACGCCATGCATGAACTGCGCGAAATCGTGCGGAAGATCGTGGCCGATGGAACGGGCGTCATCCTGGTGACGCACCACCTGCCCGACATCATCCCCGAGATCTCCCGCGTGATCATGCTGCGCGAGGGACGCGTCTTCCTGGATGCCGCGAAGACAGAGGCGCTGACTTCGGCGAACCTGTCCGCGCTCTTTCGCACCGAAGTGGATCTGGCGGAGCGCGGCGGCTACTATCACGCATGGTGAGCTGGCTGTTGGCCGCGGCGATGGCCGCTCAAGTGGAGACCGGCGATATCGGGCTGTTCCACCGCGAGCGCGCCGCGGCGGCCACGGTGGAGGAACTGCGATCCCGGTATTTCGCCAAGGCGTCGCCAGGATGGAAGCGGTACCTGGCGGGCGCCGGCGACCCCGCCATTTTCACGCAGTCCTACCGGCTCTACCCGAAGTTCTTCGCGACCTCAGAGCCGGGGTGCCGTCGTGTGGCGGAAGCCAAGCCAGAGATCGAGCGCGCGCTCGAGGCGTTTCGCGAACTCTATCCGCATCCCGGAGTTCCGGTGACGATCGGCGTGGGTTCGGTGTCCGGCGCCGGACGCGGCGAGCGCGACGGGGTGTATCTGGCGGCGGAGTTCTTCTCCAAGGGACCGGGTCTCGACGACTCGGAATTGGCGCCGTGGCAACGCGCGTTTCTCGCGCCGCCCGAGGGGATCGCAGCGGCGGCGGTGCATGAGATGGTGCACGTCTATCAGGCCCGCACCACGGACTCGACCCTGCTGGTGGCTTGTCTTCGGGAAGGCGCGGCGGACTTCGTCGCCGAACTGATCACCGGGCGGCACACCAATCCGGCGCTGGTGGAATGGGCGTCGCCGCGCAAGGCGGCCCTGTTCCAGGAGTTCGCGCGCCGGGCTCACGGGTCCTACCACACGGGCTGGATCTACGACGCGGGCGAAAACAGCGGCCGCCCGGCCAACGTAGGCTACTGGATCGGCTACGAAATCGCCAAGGACTTCCACGCCCGCGCGGCTGCCAAGCGTACGGCGATCGCCGACATCGTCGAGATGCGGGATCCGCGCGCCTTGGTCGCGGCTTCGTCTTACCGTTGGCTGGTGATTCCGCCCGCCGCGAAGAAGCGCCGCCGCCGCTGACTACCTGCGCCGGAACAGCGCGCCGATCAGCGTCAACGCGAGGCTGAGCAACAGGCACGTGACGATGGGGAAGTAGAACGATCCCCGCTTGCCCTCGATCGCGATATCGCCCGGCAGCCTTCCCAGCCGGAACGGCAGCTTCCCGCCGAGCGTGACCAGCACGCCCAGCACCACTAGCGCGGCGCCCACGACGATCAGCGTCTTGCCGGGAGGCATCGCGCGTCAGACCGAGTAGATACGGCCCTTGTGCGCGCCCACCAGGATCTGGAAGAGCCGGTGCGCGATCAATTCGTGCAGCGTGAGCAACTCGCGGTTGGCTTCGGCGAGCGAGGCCGCGTCGCGCGGATCTCCACCGCCCCCGGCGCGCAGGGCCTCGTAGGCCTGCGAGATCACCGCGTCCGACGAGACCTCCCCGGCCATCTCCCACAGCGTAATGAACCGGTCGACCGTGGTGGGAAAGCTCACCGAGAACACGCCCTGATTCGACGTGGTGCGCGGAGGCTTGTAGTCGAGATTGAACGGGCCGTTGTAGGCGTGCGTGCGCAGCATCACCAGCACGTTCAGCCAGTCGAGCGGATTCACCAATCCGACGCCGATGTCCACGTCGTGCTTGAGCGGATAGCCGTCGTTGATGTCGAAGTGGAAGAGCTTGTTGCACAGCAGCGCGCGGGCCAGCGCGGCGCGAACGGCCGCGCCCCACATCAGTTCGTGCAGATATTCCGGGTTCAGGCCTACCATGTCCGGGTGCTTCAGCAGACCGGAGAAAATGAACGCGAGCATCGCGTCCGAACTCGGCAGCAGGATCTGAGCGGCGGGCTCGAACGGCTTGGCTTCCAGGCAGTGCTTCAAAGTCGGCCGGCCGTTTTCGCGCGCGATGGCGATGTCGGCCTCGCACGCGGCGTTGAGCCCTTCGGCATACCAGCGCAGGGTGTTGGTCTCTTCCACCGCGCCTTGCACCTGGTAACCGAGCGACCCCGGCCAGTAGACCGCGAACTGCGCGCCGAGTTCGTGGCCGATGCGCACGGTGTTGGTCAGCCGCCACTTGGAGTATTCGCGGACCTCCGGAGCCTCGGCGGCGGGCGACGCCGCGAACACCGCGTGATGGAAGGTCTCGGTGGTCACCATCGAGCATTGCAGTCCGTGCTTCTTGAGCGCCTTCTTGATGCCCGCCACGGTTTCGTCCTGCCGCGCGGTCCCCAGGTCGGGCGTCGCGATGACGTCGGTATCGTGGGTCGCCCAGTAGCCGATGCCGATCTTGCCGTACTCGCGGATCACTTCCTCGTAGCCCACCGGACGGCGGGTCGGCGCGTGGAATAGCGCATGGCCTTCGTAGGCGGCCGCCCATTGCGGCCCGGTGAGGAAGTATTTACGGCGCTGCTTGGGCGAGTAACCTCCGCCGCACGCTTTCGTCAGGCGGGCGACGAGCGCCTGTTGTTTCGCGGGAGGAACTGGCTTCATGGGAGAAACCAGTGTACCGCAAGGCCCGGCGCGGCGGCATGGTTGGCCGCCGCGCCCGCGGCGTCCTCAGTAGTCCTTGGCCGGAATCTCGTCTCCCACCCGGCTGCCGTTGCGCCAGGTGTTGATGCAGCGCGGATGGGCGAACACGCTGACGCCATCGAGATAGGTATAGACGATGTCGTCGGCCGTGGGGCCGCCTGGCGGGTTCAGCTCCGCCATCTGGCGCACACGCTTGGCCACCTCGTGGTCGGCGCAAGAGGTGTCTCCGCTGATGCCCAGTCCGCCGACAACCCGGCCGGACCGGTAGATCGGCAGGCCGCCGCCGAAGAAGATCAGGCCTCCCGCGATCTTGCCGTTACTCTTCTGCGCGTCCGCTTGCGTCTGCAGTTCGGCCGGGTTGAACAGGTTCGACTGGCCCAGGCTCCACAGCGAGTGGCCCGGCTGGGTGAACGTGTACAGCCGCGCCGTGGACAGCGGCAGCGAGTCGACCGAGAACGCGTTGCCGGTGTATGCCTTCGCCTTGGCGATCGCCTGGCTGCCCGGCCACACCTGCGTGGGATCGGAAGTGGACGCGGCCACGGCGCAGACTTCGCCGGCGCGGTTCACGATCGCGCCCCACATCCGCGCCCCGTTGAACAGGCCGCCCACCGTTCCGCCGACCACTCCGTCGGCGAGGCCCGGCGCCTGCTGTAAGAAGGTCCGCAACTGCGCCGATGTGGGCAGGTTGACGCACTTGTCGTCCGTGCCTTGACCGAGCGCGGCTCCCGCGATCGAAAGGCAAATCAAGAATCGCTTCATATGTTTCCTCCTGGAGTTGACGCGCGGGCGGCTCCCCAGTCGTCCCGCGACAGGTCGAGTGCGTCTCCGGCGTCGAATGGTCCGTTTACCGTTGACATTGTACAGGACGGCCTGTGAGCGCGGCTTCGCCCGCCCGCTGGAAGCGCCGGTAGGCCGCCGGCGCGGAGCCGCCGAGCACGAGGATGACCCGGTCGAGCGGGTCTCGCGCGTGGCCGAATCACTCGGTCGAAGCTCTAGCAGCCCGTGGTGCAAGTAGCATGAGTCGCGTTGCGAGCGCCGCCGCAACCCACTGGGCGCATTGGACTTGCAACGCAGGCTCCGCGCATTGGCGTTTGCCGCCCATGGCCGCCGCCGCGGCCATGGCATGGTTGCGCGCGGCCCCTACCTGCACCACGGGCTGCTGGGCCAGTACGTCGGTTGCCTCGAGGGGGACCTGCCTCATTCGAAGGGCGTGTCGATCTTCTCCCAGTCGGCTGACTTGCGGAGAGTCTTGATCTGGGCCTTCGCGTCGGCCTCCTCCAAGGTCTCGCCGCGCAGGGTCGGCCCCACGCGGGTGAGTTGGAGCCGGATCACCGTGTAATAGAGCGTCTTCCGCGCCTGGGGAAACATTGTTTTGGTTCCGAGGTTGGCGACGTAGTAACTCACGTCTTCCCCGGACCGCGTATTAAGGAACCGTGCGGCGAACTTCATTTGTCTTTCCCCCTATTTGACTGGCGGCGGGGCCGCGGACGCCGTTCCACCACCCGCCGCCTCGATCGCGGCAATCAACCACGCCGGAGGCCCGCCCGCGTCCGCCGCCGCGGGGGCGGGTGCGGCCTGCCCCTGCGCGGATTCGGCGCGGGGCGCCGCGCCGTCCTGGTCGATGTCAATCGTAATTCTCATCGTGACTCCTCTCAGTTGACGACCGCGTAGCGGGCTTCCACGGTTACCTGCTCGCCGGTCAGATTCCGGACGCTGATCCAGTATTGTACGTGCTCCTCGGACAACCGCTGCACTTCCACGGTCCATTCGATCTGCGCCACCGCGGCGGCCGGCGCTGTGGGTATCACGGTCCACACGACATTCCAGTCCTTGGGCCACCCTGGCGCGAACCACCGCCTCACCGAATTGGCGTCCACGGTCGCGGTGAAGTGAGAAGCGACTCTCATGATGCCTCCTACCAGCCCATCACGGCGAAGCGGGCTTCGAACTCGACCGGCTGATTCGACAGATTGGTGACGTGGATGTGATAGGTAACCAGCGCGTCCGTCTGCCGCTGCACCTGGACCTTCCAGGTGATCTGGGCCTGCTGCGCGAGCGGACTCCGCGGAACCACGGTCCAGACGACGTGCCAATGGGCAGGCCAACTGGGAGTGAACCACGATCTGGTCTCGTTGGCCGGAACGGAATTGCTGAATTGGACTCCGTTCCATTGCCGCTGGTCGGTGACGGAGGCGATGAGTTGGCGAAGGTTGGGCCGGTTGCCGATCCGTTGGGTGAGCGGCGCGGCGTCGGACGCCTGTTGCGGAGAACCGGTTTCGCGCAACAGCGCCCGCGCCCGCGCGGGAGTCAGCGGAATGCGGCCCTGCGCGCGGAGCACGCCCTGAACGCAGCCGAGCGTCCCCACCACGATGGGCGAAGCACTCGAGGTTCCGGCGAAGGTATCGGTGTACCAGACGTCTTCGTTGGCGCCACCTTGCAGATCGCCCGCGGTGGAATGACGGCCTCCGGTTGTCGTCACTTCCTGGCCCCAGCCTTGGACGTCGATCAAGGCGCCCCAGTTGGAGAAGCCGAGCCGCGAACGGTCCGGACCGTGGTCGTTGCCATGCGTACCCGGCGGCGGCGCTCCCGCGCCGACCAGGATCGCGCCGGAATCGCGGTTCGCCCGGCGGAACGGATTCTTCCACGAGGCCGGGAAGCCGGTTGCCGCCGTCTCGTAAACCGCCGCGTCGAGATCCTCGGCTCCGTTGCCAGCCGCTTCCACCACGACGATGCCCTTACCGATGGCATAGCGGATTGCGTCGAAGTCGTCCGGCCACCACTCTATGGCGATGAACCCGGTCTGGTTGGCGTTGCTCGCGAAATTGAAGCGCGGACCCGGACGGTGCAGTTCGAGCAGCATCACATCGCCGGGCCGCAACAGGTCCGCCCCCTGCCGGATCGCGGCCGCGGATCCGAGTCCGCCGAAGATCGAGATGGCGCGCGTATGGGCGTTCGGACAGATGCCGGTCACCCCGATCGAGTTCACGTCGGCTCCGAATACACCCACGACGGCGGTTCCGTGATTTCGCCAGCCAAGATCGGGGCTTGGAGTGCCGCCAACCACGCCGCCCTGGTTCTGTGCCAGATCCTCATGGGTGAACCGCCAAGCGCCTTCTATGTCGATGATCTGGACGTTGTCTCCGCGCCCGCCCGCGACAGTCCACGCGAAACGCGCGTCGACTCCGCCAGGCGCCGCGTCCAGGTAAAGCTGGCGCGCGGTGAAGTCGGACGTATTGGGCGGAGCCACGTTGGGCGCGGCCTGCGCCGTCACGATTCCGGGCTGCGAAACCCAAAACGGCGGATAGCTCGGAGGCTTGATGTAGGCGCCTTCGACGGTGCTCTCGTTGAGGATCGCCTGCCGGATCCCCTCCAGCATCTCCTCCGGGGCTCGAACCTTGTAGTACAGCGCCATCTCGAGCGGACCCGCGTCCGGAGACGCTGATTCGACGCTCTCGGCGCGCCGCGCGATACGGTCCTCGCTGAGTCCGAAGAGCGGGACCAGTTCGAACCCCCGCTCCGCGCACAGCGTCTCGAGCGACTTCGTATTGGCGCCAGTGGCGGACTCGATGGAGGGTCCGGAAACCCGCAGCCCCGCCTGTTTCTTGGCGACCACCACCAACTCCTGCTCGCCAGGAAACAAGTTGAAGCCGTTATTGTCTGACCTTCGCCGCGTCGCCATGAGGTTCCTCCCCGGATGGATGTCTCACCGGGGTAGTGACGCCTCGGCCGGCGTCCGTTTCACGAAACACGAACAATCTTCAGAACGGGGCGAAATCCGCTGGTTTGGTGTATGCCGCCTCGACGCCCGCTTCGGTCCGTACGCGCTGGGCTGCTTCCTCCGCCTCGGCGTCGCCAACCTCCGCCGTGAAGTACTTGCGCAATCCCGCGTCGGAGGTCCCCGGATGCATCGCCTTCAACGGCGCTCCCAGCTTGCGTGAAAGGCTCGCGAGCCGTTTGCCGCCGCTTTCCGCGTCGAGAATCAAAATCACTTGCATCGTTTTATCGCCTGGAATCACTATAGAACATATGCTCGATCTCTCCAGGCCGATTGACTCCACGGGGGGGCTGGCGCTGTTCGCGGACCACGAGAACCCTGACCTCGTCTACTATCTTCCCGACGAAATCGGTCTGGCCCAGTTGGGCGCCGGTGAACCGGACCTCTCCCTGCAAGTGTTCTACCCGGACGACGCGCTGGTAGGCGGTACGGCGGCGCTGGACAAAGCGGTGGGGTCTATATTCACATTGGGCGTGCAATGCAGCGTGCGGCCGGACCGCCTCGCTGACGCGCGCGCCGCGCTTGCGGGGCGCCTGGGACGCACGGGCCTCCAGCTCGTGGCGCCGCCGTGGGAGGACGGCAGCGTGGACCTGATCCTGCTCGACGCCAAGGCCGGCGAGACTGTCGATACGGCCATTCGCGACGACCGGATGGTCCGGGGCGTCGTGGGGAGCCGAAAGCCGTCGCTCTCTGGCGGCGAACTGAACGCCTTCTTTCACGCGCGCCTGGACCAACGCGGATCGGCGCTTCTCGTCGCGGCCATGGAGGGCGAGGCCGGCTCGCTCGCCGGCGTGCTCTACGATCTGAAGTTCGCGGCGCTGCGGCCCGCGGTGAATCTGGTGATGCGCGCCAACCTGGACAGCGTCGCCGAGTCGATCCGCGCCGGACTTGGGGTGCAGGTCTACTACGTGAGCGCCGACGTCCAGACCGCTTTCCACAAGATGCGCGAGAAGGGCGTCATCCAGGTGGACCTCGTCAGTCAGGTCGCCGATCCGGAAGCCGAACGGCTCGTCAACGAGAGCGTCCGCGACTTCTACGACGTGCTGATGCGCGAGTTGTTCAAACCCTCCGTTCCGGCGCTCGATGCCGCGTCGCTCGGGCTGGGCGCCGTGTCCACGTCGATCGTGAAGCTGTCGTTCAGCTACTCGAAGACTACCCGGTCGCGCGTGGTGGAGGTCGACTACCGGAAGCGCTCGGCGACAAGGCGAACTCACAATCCGCAACGCCACGTCCGTTTCCTCGCGGGCGACGCGGGCGGAGCGGCCGCGCGCACCAGGCGCGTGGCGCTCTCGCGGGCCTGGCGCGAGATGACGGTGGAGGTTGCCGCGCCCGAGGCGTTCCCGCGCCACCCCGCGTTGCGCGAGATCCGCGTGGTGCTGTGGCGGGGCAAGGACCCGGTGCTTTCGCCCGCCCAGGCCCGCGATGGCGGACTCCGAATGCCCGCGGAATCCGTGCCGCTGCGGGAGTTCGCCTTCACCGCGCAGGATCACCAGCCGCGCCAGCTCTCCTGGGTCAACATGCCGGGCGAGGCGCCGTTCTATCGCTGGCAGGCCCGGCTGACCTATGCGCAGGCCAGTGACACGCAGTCGCCCACCGCGCTTTGGACCGCGCCGCATGTCTCGAGTTCGGTGGACCTCGATCTCTTCCCCGAGATCCTGTGCCCGGTCCACCGCGCCGCGCTTACCCTCGGCGCGGGAATCGACGGACTCGACAGTGTCGAGGCGCACGTGACCGCGCATGATCCGGCGGGCCGGCTGGCTGGTGAGAGGCGCATCACCGCGACGCCGGCGGAGCCGAAGGCCGGGTGGAACCTGCGGACCTCCGAGGAGGAACGGATCCTCATGCAGTACGCGCTGACCTACCGGTTCAAGGACGGCCGAACCCTGACGCCGGCGACTCGGGACGCACAGGGCGAGATCGTGGTCAACAGTCCGTTCCTGAAGCGGATCAAGGTCTCCCCGTTGGTCGTGGGCGCTTCGCCCGCCGTGCTCGAGGTGACGCTCATACTGACGCACAAGGATCCGGCCTCGGGCTACGAAGCGCGGTCCGTCGCGCGCCTGCGTCCGCCGAATTTCGAGGCGCCGGACCTCGAAGTCGCCGTGCCGCGCCTGACTGGGCTCGCGCAGTGGGAGACGCTGGTGGTGCGCGCCGATGGATCCGTGACGCCACTCCGCAAGGGGGAGACCGAGGGCGGGACGCTGGTGATCCGTCCGGACGGCGAGGCGCGCCGGGTGCGCGTCGAATGGCTTGGTCCAGCGCCCGCCGCGCTCGGGCTACGCAAGGTCACGGTGACGTTGCGCGCGCGCAAGGACGATGGCCAGTTGGCGGGCGACCCCGTGCTGTTCGAATACCGCGGCGAACGCGTGGTGGAGGAGCAGTCCGCCGTTCTGCCCGCCCAGGGACAGCTTCAGTTCTCCGTCGAGAAGCGGTTCGACGACGGACGCAAGGAGACCGCGCCGTTCCAGCCGGTGCAGGGCGATCTCGTCACGGTTCCCTGATTGCGGGCCACCGAACCGCGGAACCGCATCCTTGGCCCCGGTCAACCGGGCTGAACCAAGGCTCTACCATGCGTCCGCTGGCAGCGTCACTTCCAGGTCGTCCGCACCGCTTACCGCTTCCCTGGCAATGAAGCGCTCGCCGTTTTTGCCGAGCGCGCGAAGCTTGTAGCGGAAGTCGGCCTGAGCCGGATTGGGGAATGGGTGGAGCCAATCCTGCACGGCGCCGTCCGCGCGGAACTCGAGCGACGTCTGGGCCGCAATCTGGTTCGGCGCGTCCGCATAGGTGAGGTCGACCGTGACCTTGCGCACCCCCAGCGCGTCGAAGCGCGGGGCCAGCAGCTTGACGCGGACACGCCGCTCGGCGCGTGGAGGCTCGCGCAACGCAACCACCGGACCCGTGAGATCGGTCCACGGACCGCGAATCAACGAGCCGTCTCGCCCGGCTCGCGTAAGCCGCGCTTCCGCCTTCTGGGGCGTATCCAGGCTCGTGTCGAAACGCAGCGTCTGGATCACGGCGTCCTTCGTGAACTTCTTCTCGTCGCGCAACCACGTCCTACGGACCGTGTCCCACACCCGCAACTCGGCGAACATCGCATCCACCAGCGTCCAATCCGCTACCGCGCGCAACTCCATGGACCAGACGCGGGCGTACGGATTCATGATCCGGTGAACCGGCGGCTCGAGTCTCGCGAAGGCGCGCGTGAGGTCGGGCTCGTTGGTCTTGCGGAACGTCTCCGCGCCGCGGAACGAGACCGGGGCGCCTTCGGGAATCACCACCGCGACGGTCCGCGACGGGTTCTGCTTGTCGAAGTCGAGGTGGAATTTGCGCGGCGCGATGGACGGCGACAGCGCTTCGATCTCCATCGCCACGCGGACCTGCTGATCGAAGATGCGCGCGTCATCCACCTCGACGCGCAGTTCCTCGGTGTCCAGCCATTCCTCGGCGTGGAACCAGACGCGTCCTCCCTCGACGGGACGCCAGTCGAACGGGAACTTCTCGCGTCCACCGGGCGCCCGCGCCGGATCGAGGATCATGTCCGCGCGAAACTGGAGTTTGGCGTCCGCCGTCCCGCGACGCCGGTATTGCAGCACCTTGTTCTCTCCGGGCTTCAGCACCAGCGTCGTATCGAGCAACGGTTCTCCGCCCGCCGGAACCGCGTCGGCGCGGACCTGAATCACCACGTTCTTCACGCCAACGCCGCCCGATTCAGCCGAGACCTCGACAGGGATCTCTTCGAGGCGGTTCGGAAGGCTGTCGATCGACACCCACTTGAGCCGCTCCCGGACTCCGCCCGCGCGGCGGATCATTCCGGAAAGCGTCGACTGCGGGAAGTACGGGTAGCTCCGCACCTTCTGTTCGCGGACATCGATCGTCGCCGTCGTAAGTTCGGACTGGTTCACGGTCCGCAAGCTGTGATGAACGCCGATCGCGACGGAAGTCAGCACGTCGCGAACGCCCTTCCCAATGCGTTCCTCGACAGGAACATCGCCCATGGCGCGTGGATTCTCGAACAACTTCTGAATCACTTCCTTGCGCAGTTCGTCGAACATCGCCCGTGTGGCCGAGCTTTTCGCTTCGGGGTCGAGCTCGGTCACCTGAATCTCGATCGCGCTGGTCCGGCGCAAGGATTCGACGGTACTGTCTATCTCGTCGCTGAAGAAGACGAAATTGGACCGGTCGACTTCGCGGAAGCGGGCGTAGACCTGCTTCCAATCCACCCGCATCTGCGCCTGAAACGCCGGGCTGAGGCCGTGGAACTCCAGTTCGTAGGCGACCACGGCGGCGAAGTCGTCCACCGTCAGGGCCGCGGCCAGCGCCTGTCCTTCGAAGCCTTGGGCCGCCACGGCGTAGGCTGCGCGGTTGGCGCCAATCAGGGAGGGCGGAAATCCCTCCCAAACGAAGAAGTCCTTCTCGGGCTGGGCGGCATTGGGCCGGGCCACGATCAGCTTCGCCTTGCCGCTGTGCAAGGGCGCGGGAACGACGCGCTTGGGCGCCTGGCCGGTCCGCTTCTCGAGTTCCTCGGCTAGCTTGACTAGCAGCGCCGGCGGCGGCGCCAGGTGCACGTCGAAGCTGACTTGCAGGCGCGAGACCTGTTCGGCCCGCTGGCCGGGAGCGCCGCCTTGCGCCGGGGGAAGGATCGCGGTGGCGAAGAAGGCGGGTGCGCCGCCTTCCACGACGAACTCGGGGATCGAATAGATGTAGTAGAACGTCAGGGGATCGGCGTGATCGGGGAAAGCGGTCAGCCCATCCACCATCAGAAATGGCGGCCGGTAAAGCAGCATGCGTGGCTCCTCGGCAGTGCGCCTAGGCGGGCGGACTCAGAATCAGATTCTGTCCGCTCCTTTCCGCTTCCGCGACCTGGACCTCGGTTCCGTCTGGCCGGAAGAGCGTCAGGGCCACGGCGTAGCGTTCGTGAGTCCGGTCCACGCGCGGAATGAGCCAGACGGCGTTGCGGGCTTGGGGCGTCAGAAAGTACTCCTGGCTCACCGAGTCACGCTGGCCTGGGTAGTCGTACCGCAGCTTGACCAGCGCCTCGGAAAACTGTTGACCGAGCTTCAACCTGTCGGTCCGCAGCGTCACGGCGAGCACCGGGAGGATGATCTCCTGGTCGCCCTCCGCCGCGGTCCACGGGCACACCGCGATCTGGTCGGCCGTGTGGAGTTGATAACGGTAGCGGAACTTCTGGTTGGCGCGGTTGGCCTGGACGACATTGGTCTTGCCCTCCCACTCGCCCTCTTTATCGAGCGAAATCTCGGCGTCGCTCTCGAACCCGCTGGCCGGGTCCTTGTGCTGAATCTGCACGACCGCCTTGGTGAGGCCAGGCAGATTGGCCGCGCACCGCGCCGAGATCCGAAGCGCGTCCGGCCACGGCGAAGGCAGTTCGACCAGCGTTTCCTCGCCGGGGCGGACCCAGACCGTCCGCTCCGGACCGGCGAGCGCCGCCGCGTTCGAACGCAGATACGTGGGCCGCAGGATCACCGGCGCGTCCACCGGCAGTCCGGTCTTATGCGCCACGATCACCCCCGTGAGGTCTTCCTTGCGCACCACGACGCTTCCGGCGGTATGGTCCTTCGCCCCCGGGGCCTTGTACGAGTAGTCGAACTGAATGCCCGAGATCGCGGCGGATCCCGTTCCGGCGAACGTGTCCGGATGCGCCCGGGCCTTGAAGGCGAACTTGCCGAGTTGCGGGACTTGGATATGGACGGCGCCGTTGCTCTCGCCCTTGGCGACTTCGACGGGTTTCGCGACGCCTTCGATGAACGCCTCCGCGCGGTAGTGGACCAGCCCGCGGTCGCGTGGCGGACGCCGCCATCGCACCGTCTCCGACGATTTCGTGGAATCGAACAGAATCTCGGTACGGGCATTGTCGCCGCCGCCGGGGTAGCCGACAAAAACCCGGACCTTGGTGATCTTCGGATCTCCGGTCCACGGCGCGTCGACGGAAACGGGAACCGAGAGGGTGGCGACGATCGGATCGGACAGGTCCACCAGCGTGATGAGTTGCTTGCGCTTGCTGGAGTCGAGGCCGCCCAGGAAGCTGGTGATGGTGGCCTGCGGATTCGCGCCCCATTCGATCACGTCGCGCTGCGTCATTCGCAGTTCCGCGAACGAGGTGACCTCTTCCTCCACCTTGGTGATCAACGATCGCTTTCGCTCCTCCTCGGTGAGGCCCCGAATCCGGCTCGTGATCACCTGTTTGATGCGGTCGGAGATGAGGTTCAGCGCGGCATTGCGAAGTTGCGCCACGTGCTCGTCGCTGATCTTGGCCGAGCCCTTGATGATGTCGATGTTGATGAGCCCCTCCTCCGTTAGCTTCTCCGAGATTTCACCGACATCGATGTTCTCCACGTCGGCGTCGCTGCATCCCTGGTCGCGGTTTTCGACGGTCCGCGTCACCTTGCGCGTGAGATCGAGCTTCTGATGCGAGCCCGCCCAAACGTGGATCTGCAGGCTGGGCAATCGCGCCTGGAACTTCAGTTCGTACCGCACGGAGATCGCGGTTGCGTCCTGTTCCAGCGCGCGAAACCAGACGGCCGCGCCCTCCGCGTTCAGCCGCAGCGAGAAGGCAGCGTTGTTGCTTCCAATCAGGCTGGGCGGTCCGCCGGCCGAAGACCATTCGACGAAGCCTCCGGTTGCACGCTCCAGCAGGACCACGTTGCCGCCGAGGTACTGGATGGACCCGAGGCGCGGTGCGCGGATCTCCGGCGTTCGCACGGTGACGCTGTTCGGATCCTGGCCGCGCACCCGCGCCAGCCGCGTCAGCCGCTCCTTTTCCGCCGCCGCGATCGCATCGGCGCGCTGTTGCTGCACGCCCGAATCGCGGATCTTGTTGAGCAGGTCCTTCTCCTCCGGCTCGGTGAGCGCCATATTGACGTCGAAGTTCAATTGCGCGCCCCGGACTCCGGCCACGGAGCCGGCCGCGCCGTCGGCGGCGTCGGTCCAGAACAGTCCCCGGAAGACCGGCTTGCCCTGCTCCATCCGTAGACGTGGCACGCTGGGCAGGGCGTAGAAGAGGTTCGGATCCTCGTCGTCCGGAAACACGACCGTGTCGCGGTGGGTGAAAGTCTCGGGAAAAGTGAGCATATTTGGCGGCCTTTTGATATATAGTGAAACGGCGGCCCTGGACGTTTCACTATACCTTTAGAATTCGCCGGACAGACCGGCTATTGGAGGAACGTTCATGCTCACCCTCGAGCCGCCGCAATACACCGTCCGCGGCGTCACCATTTTCCGGGATCACGCCAATCCCCGCCAGTTCTACTATCTGCCGTACGACAAGGCGCGGGTTTCGGAACAGGGTAAGGGACTGTCCTTCGTCGTGTACACCGAGGACATCACCGGAGAGCCGAACTTCTCGCTCGGAGACGACAGGGCGGGCGGATTCCTGACGCTCGAGACCGAACTCGGACCGTCGCCCGAGGAAGTGGAGAATCAGATCAAGCCGGCGCTCGAGGCGGTCGCGGGCGTGGGTGGCATTTCGCTCGCACAGGTCCCCTTTACCGATGGGACGGTGACGCTCTACGTGTTGAGCCAGTCCGGCGCCGCGACCGGCGCGGCGAACGGGTTCCAGGTGAGCGCCGCCGGTTCGACCAAGCCGTCGCTGTTCGGACGCCAGACCGCCGTGTTCTCGGCCCGGCTCGGCGGCAAGGCGGCCAACCTCCTTTATGAAACGCTGCGCCGCAACGCCGATCCACAGGCGGTGGTCTGCTACACGCTGCAGTTCCTGGCGTTGCGTCCGGCCTACGGATTGAAGATCGAGATCGATTTCAAGGAGACGTTCAGCTACGTGCGTCACCGGGTCGGGCTCAACCTCCTCATCGCGCAGGCCGACTTCGACCTGCTCACGCAGGAGATGATCAACTCGGGCAGCATCAAAATCGAAGAGATCGACTTTACGGGGAAGGCAACCGACTCGGGTTCCAAGCTGATCGGCGAGGGCGGCGTGCTGAAGCTGGTCCGCGATCTGATGAGCCAGACGCTGTTCAATCCGATGCCGGTACCCACGCCGGACTACCGCGCGCTGCCGGACAGCGCGTCCAACGCGCTCAACACCGCGAGCGGAACGAAGCAGTTCCTCTCCACCGGAGGCGAAGACGGCGGTTCGCGAAACGCGGTTACGGTGGGGACGCGGATCAAACTCACGCACACTCCGCTCGGCGGCGGAATCGAGGCGGGCAAGGAGATGTCTGTCACCGCTAAGGTCGAGGCCGGATCGGGAGTGACGCTTGGTAGCGTGAAGGTGTTCTTCCGGACCGGCCAGAGCGGCGCGTTTCAAGAGTTGCCGATGACCGTCGGAGGCGCGGCGGGTGGCGGAGGCGTCGCGGGCGGCGGAGGCGTCGCAGGTGGCGGAGGCGCGGCAGGTGGCGGGGGTGCGGCAGGCGGCGGAGACGCGGCAGGCGG